>Ga0265294_10006439_pt1 | contig 14091 bp, 14 predicted proteins | sample MunlanPumphouse3_FD_192504 | JGI IMG/M metagenome (GOLD analysis project Ga0265294, IMG submission 192504) | Groundwater microbial communities from a municipal landfill in Southern Ontario, Canada - Pumphouse #3 | ecosystem: Environmental > Aquatic > Deep subsurface > Groundwater | place... | reverse complement strand
GATACAGCAGTTGGAGGCCTCCTACAAGCAACAACAAGAAATGCTTCAGAAAAACGAGCAGTTCATCGAACGTTTCCGATACAAGGCGACGAAAAGCAAACAGGTGCAAAGCCGAATCAAGCAACTTGAGAAAATCCAAGTGGTCGAGATTCCCTCCCATCTGAAGCAATTGGAATTCTGCTTCCCCCCGGCCCCCCACAGCGGTAACGATGTCCTCATAGTGGACAAGCTCTCGAAGTCGTTCGGCAAAATTGAGATCTTCGAATCCCTCTCCTTCATGGTCAACAAGGGGGACCGCCTGGCGGTCACAGGAAGGAACGGAGCAGGAAAGAGCACCCTTCTAAGAATGCTGGTGGGGCTCGATGCAGACCATGGAGGAACCATTCGTTATGGCAGCGGGGTGACCATCGGCTATTTTGCCCAGGATACCGAGAAAACGCTTAATCAGGAGAATACGGTAATCGAGGAACTGCAAAGCATTGCCACTACCGCCGATATACCCAAACTACGTACATATCTTGGTTCATTCCTTTTTTGCGGGGACGATGTGTTCAAGAGCGTGGCTGTGCTCTCAGGAGGCGAACGTTCTCGTCTGGCGTTGCTCAAGATCTTGCTTCATCCAGTGAACCTCCTGATCCTGGACGAGCCGACCAACCATCTGGACATCAACGCAAAACAGATGCTTCTTGATGCCTTGAGGCACTATGACGGGACAATGGTGTTCGTAAGCCATGACACCTATTTCATATCACATATCGCCAACAGGATACTCTATCTTTCCAGTGGGGCGGAACCCGAGTTCTTTGAAGGCGATTACAGCTACTTCTCCTACAAGCTCAATGAAAAGGAGAAATATGAGGAAGCAAACTCACAAAAGAAAGAAAAGGAAGAGGCGACCGGTGCCTCGTCCTATAAGCAGAACAACAAAATCCGTAATAGGATTGTGTCATTACAAAGGCAATGCGACCAGATTTTAAAGGAAAACGGGCTCCTTCAGAACAAAATCGAGGCCTTGGAGGCCAAGATGGCAGACCCCTCCGTCTATAGTGATATAAAAAAAATCACCGCCATCATGCAGCAGAAGGAAGCCCAACAGAAACAGAAAGACCAAGGAGAAGAGCAATGGTTTGCCATAAGCGAGGAGCTGGAAACCCTCAAGAAGGAAACCAATGTCTAGATTTTCAGAGCGCATCCCTCGCCTCATACTCGCCTCCCAGTCAACTGCGAGGAAAAAACTGCTGGAAGATCTTGGCGTCAAGGTGACGGCCATGGCAACCTTTTGCGACGAGTCCTTCTCCTTGAGCGAGCCAGAGGAGACTGTCCGTTCCTTAGCACAAAGGAAACTCGACTTTTTCATAAGGGAACATCCGGAAAATCCCCTCCCTGTCCTTTGCTGTGATACACTTATCCTGTTCAAGGGCAGACTCATCGGCAAGGCAAAAGACCAAGACGAGGCATTCGGGCAGCTCTCATCCTTCTCAGGGGAAAGACAGGACGTGGTCACAGGCTGGGCACTGTCGCTCGAAGGCAAAGTACAAAGCGGCAGTGACAGAGCCTCTGTCTGGTTCAAGGATCTCGATGAGAGGACCATACGAGAATACCTCAGCACAAATGAATGGAAAGGCGCAGCTGGCTCATACCGTATCCAATCGCTGGGAAAGAACCTAATAGATCACATCAATGGTGATTTTTCCACTGTGGTGGGATTGCCTCTTTTGCAGATTTCTGACATACTTTCCCGGACTGTGCCCGGTTGTGTTGGTGCAGAATTTCCATCCCTGCGGGGATGAGTAACAGATGAAGGGTGACGTTACATATTTATTGTGTTCGTCAGATAGGAGGATTATGTCCGTAGTAACCATGAAGAGCCTGCTTGAATCAGGTGTGCATTTTGGGCATCAGACCAAAAGATGGAATCCGAAGATGGCTCGTTATATTTTCAGCCAGAGAAATGGAATCCATATCATTGATTTACAGAAGACCTCTGCGTGTCTCGTAGAAGCCTATGATGCGATCAGGGCTGTGGTAAAGCAAGGCAAGACCGTTATGTTCGTGGGTACCAAGAAACAAGCCCAGCAAGCTATTGCGGAACAGGCCCAACGTTGTGGGATGCCCTATGTCAACAACCGTTGGCTTGGAGGTATGCTTACCAATTTCACCACCATCAAGAAGTCAATAGCCACTCTCAAGAAAATCGAGAAGATGGAGACCGACGGTACTTTTGATTCGCTCACCAAAAAAGAGGTTTCCCTTTTAACCAAACAGAAGATAAAACTTCAGAAAAACCTTGGCGGTATCAAGGAAATGAAAGAACTTCCAGGAGCGCTGTTCGTCATTGACACCAAGAAGGAAGCCATTGCTGTGGCTGAGGCCAAGCGTCTTGGAATCCCTGTGGTGGCGGTAGTCGATACCAACTGTGATCCTACCGATATCACCTATCCTATTCCTGGCAATGATGACGCCATCAGGGCAATTAGTCTCTTTGTTGAGATTATAGCAAACGCTGTTGTCGACGCTGACAATGAGACCGGTATCCAGATTGTCGAATCCTTGGATGATGAGACGGCTGCTGTTCCAGAAACGGAACCACAGGAAGCTATTGAAAAAGAAACAGAGGATATTGTTTTCTCCAGTGAAGAGAAGTCCGATTTCTCTAAATTTGAGGACAAGGACAAGAAGAAGGATGAAGAAGAAGCAGACGAGGCTTCTGATAATAGCAAGAAAGGTATCGTAGTCGACGAGGAAATCCTCTACAAGGAGTAAGATATGGAAATCACTGCCGCTCAAGTAAAGCAGTTGCGTGACGCCACAGGCTCTGGCATGATGGACTGTAAAAGAGCTCTCGTGCAAGCAAATGGTGACTTTGCAGCCGCTGATAAAATTCTTAAGGAGATGGGCTTGGCCGCTGTTGCCAAAAGACAGGACCGTGCCACTGACAATGGTCGTGTCTTTGTCAAGGCAAATGAAAAGACCGTCGTCATGCTGGAAGTTTCCTGCGAGACTGATTTTGTAGCTGCAAATGCAAAGTTTGTTGAACTGGGCGAACAGCTCTGTTCCACTGTGCTTGATAAAGGTTATACCGAGATCAACGATGAACTCAACGACATGGTAAAGTCCTTGATTGCAGTAATCAAGGAAAACATGTCATTAAAGAAATTGCTTGTCCTGCCTATTGTGGAAGGTCATTTTGTTTCCACCTATCTTCATGGGCCAGGGGCCATGGGGGTTGTCGTTGAGTTTGCCACTGACAAGATAGAGATTGCAAACAATCCGATTGTTAAGGAATTTGCCAATGATTGCGCCTTGCATGTGGCTGCGTTCACGCCAAGTTACCTTGAGGTGAAATCTGTCCCTCAGAGTTATATCGATGAGCAACTGAGTATCTTCAAGGTGCAGGTGAAAGATTTGCAGAAACCCGAAAAAGTACTTGAGGGCATTGTTCGTGGCAAGCTGAACAAGCATCTTGGCGAAATCTGTTTCCTGAACCAGGCTTTTGTTAAAGACGAGACTATGAATGTGGAGAAGAAGATGACAGAGGTCGCCAAGGAAGTTGGGGCAAAACTGTCCATCGTCAGTTTTCATTATTTTGTCGCAGGCGTAAACGCCTAGACTAGCATTGACAAACCGCCCTCGATTTTGTGGGCGGTTTTGTCTTTTTTGGAGTGTTTCATGCAAGAAGTATTAAATGGCTGTGAAGAAAAAATGAAAAAAAGCGTCGAGAATCTGGGGAAGGAATATGATTCCCTCAGGACTGGACGGGCATCCGCTGCTTTGCTGGATAAAATCCGGGTGGACTACTATGGTACACCTACACCAATCAATCAGGTGGCTTCCATCAGTGTCCCCGAGGCAAGAAGTATCGTAATCCAGCCTTGGGATAAGACGGTATTGCCTGCCATTGAGAAAGCAATCCAGACAAGCGACCTTGGGTTACCTCCAAACAATGATGGGAAACTCATCCGGCTGGTGTTTCCTTCTCTCACTGAGGATAGACGAAAACAACTTGCAAAAAGTGCCAAGGCGACCGCCGAGACCGCAAGGATTGCTATCCGCAATATCCGTCGTGAGGGCATGGATGAACTGAAAAAACTATCCAAGAACGGAGATATAAGCGAGGACCAGCAGAAAGACGGTGAGACTAAACTCCAGAAAATGACCGATTCCTACATTACAAAGGTCGGGGCAACCGCCGATGCCAAGGAAAAGGAAATCATGGAGATTTAAATGGAGTGTTGTCCAGCCCTGAATCATCTAGGAATAATCATGGATGGGAATGGAAGATGGGCGAAAAAACGAAATCTTCCGCGTACGGCCGGCCATGTTGAGGGATTGAAAGCTCTTAAGAGGGTTGTTTGTGCCGCAAGGGACAGTAACATCCAGTATATCACCTTTTATGTGTTCTCAACGGAGAATTGGAAGCGCAGTGAGCAAGAAGTCGGATATCTGATGGGTCTCTTGAGCACCAAGCTCCATGGTGAACTTGCATTTTATTTGGAGAACCACATCCGAATCAGGGTCAGAGGTGACATCGTCACCTTGCCTGAGAGTGTAAGAAGAAGCATCCTGGATACCCAGGATGCGACAAAGAATGAAAAGGGCATTACCTGTTGCCTTGCCATTAACTATGGGGGACAGGATGAGATATGCCGCAGTGTCAACAAAGCCCTTGAAAATGGTGCAAAAAAGATAACACCTCAGCTAATTCGGGAGAATCTGGACTTGCCGGATGTCCCTCCTGTCGATATGATTGTACGTAGCGCCAATGAAAAACGTATCAGTAATTTTTTGCTTTGGGATAGCGCCTATGCCGAGATGGCCTTCTATGATAAACTCTGGCCGGACTGGGATAAGACGGATATCGAACGGATTTGTGAGGAGTACTCACACAGGGTGAGAAAATTTGGAGGTTTGCAATAATATGAGTTCTTTTGCAAAGCGTTGTATGACTGCTATAATTGCAGTCCCTGTAATTTTTTCACTTATTTTCTTTTTCCCTCAGCAACATCACATCGGTTTTTTTTTCCTGGTGCTGTTGGTTTCCCTCATTGGTTCCTATGAAATGAAGGATTTAGTTACCAAAAGTGAAGGAATTAAACCCTATCTACCCTTCTGGGCCCCTTCAATCTTGGTTGTCAGCGCCTGGGTTGAGAATTATTATGACTATCCCCTGGTTGATTTCACTTTGATTCTTCTTGCCCTTGTCACTTTTTTTATGGAGATTGTCTATGGGCCAACAGATAATTTCCTCAGGACACCGACAAGGGTGGGTTCTTCTATTCTTATGATTGTCTACCCTGGTTTTTTTATCACATTCCTGGTGAGAATCAGTGAATTACCCTACAATAGCCTGCTTTTGTTTTTGTTCTTTCTTCTGGTCTTTGGCAATGATACCTTCGCTTATATTTTTGGGATGACGCTGGGCAAGAACAACAGAGGAATACTGAAGGTAAGTCCCAACAAGAGCATCGCAGGTTTTATCGGAGGGACAGTGGTGGCTGTCATCATAGGCGGCCTGTATTGCACATTCAATGACATCGGCATTGCCCTTTGGCAAGGGTTGCTTCTCGGATTCCTTATCAGTGTCAGCGCAAATGTCGGGGATTTGATTGAAAGTGTTTTCAAGCGCTCGGCACATGTAAAGGATAGCGGAACCATCATACCTGGACGTGGAGGACTTCTTGATTCTATTGATTCGCTTTTGGCGAGTGCTCCACTCTTTTGGATCCTCTACGTGTTGTTTTATCTATGAGCAGGGTGATTATCCTCGGGGCCACTGGTTCTATAGGTAGCACCGCCTTGCAGGCGATCAGGGAAAAACATCTGGATATCGATGTCGTGGCTCTTTCCTGCCACACACAGCTTGACAAACTCAGAAATCTGCAAAGCGAGTTCCATTCCAAGGCAATATGCCTCACTGGGAAAAAAGAACAGGGGATTTATTCTGGCTTTGAGGGACTTCAAGAGATGCTTTGTTCAGTCGATGCCGATATCGTACTCAATGGAATTGCAGGGTTCGAGGGGCTCAAGGCCAGTGTCTTCACCTTGCAAGCGGGTAAGAATCTTGCCTTGGCAAACAAAGAAAGCGTTGTCTGCGGTTCTTCTTTCCTGTTTGATCTTGCCAAGAGACAGGGGTGCGACATTATTCCTGTTGATAGTGAGCATAGCGCAATTTATGAGCTGCTGAGGCAAAACGACAAGAGCAAAGTGCAATCCCTGATTATAACCGCCAGTGGTGGTCCATTTAGCAATTATTCAGCCGAGCAATTGGAAAATGTGACGGTGGAAGAGGCCCTTCATCATCCTACATGGAAAATGGGACCTAAAATAACCATTGACAGTGCAACACTGGCCAATAAGGCAATGGAAGTCATTGAGGCTTCAAAGCTCTTTGGATTCTCAAATGACAGGATTGAAGTCGTGATTCATCCCCAAAGTATTGTACATTCAATGATTCGGATGAAGGATGGGGCGGTTTACGCCCAGATGGGAAAACCCAATATGAGTTTGCCTATTATCAACGCCTTATATCCACAGGCCAGGACAAGTCTGGTTTCTCCGCTTGATTTTGCCAACTTGCAACTGACCTTCTTCAAACCTGATATGAAGAAATTTCCTCTCCTAGGCCTTGCCTACCAGATACTTGGTATGAAATGTAGCGCGGCAATCGCATTCAATGCCAGTGACGAGATTGCTGTTGGGGCCTTCCTTGAAAAGAGAATCTCCTTCACCCGTATCCAGGAGATAGTCCAAGATATTGTTTCAAGACATGATAATGTTAATCCGAATTCTCTTGCAGAGGCGATTGAACTTGACAGGAAGTACCGTATCATGTCCAATGAGTATTTATGCTGAGTCTCTTGGTAAAGTACCTTATTGGTTTTCTCGGTATCGGGGTGGTGGTCGTCATCCATGAGCTTGGGCATCTTGCCGTCGCACATATTTGTGGTATTACCGTCGAGGTATTTTCCTTCGGCATGGGTCCAAAACTTTGGGGTTGGCAACATGGCCGCACCGAGATTCGATTATCCCTGCTTCCTTTTGGTGGATACTGCAGGATGAAAGGTAGCGATGATCTCAACCGAGCATTGGAAACAAAAAGCAAGACATTCAAACAAGCCGAGGCCGGCTCTCTCTTCGCAGTCCATCCTGTAAAACGGTTACTGACTTATCTTGCAGGTCCCCTGTCCAACATGCTTTTCGCCGCACTCATATACGCAATCATCCAAAGCGCTCCCACCACTGTCATCTCAACCAAGGCTACAATCAGCACTGTCAACAACCATCCTGCGATCTTTGGACAAAGCAGTAGCAATGCAGACACCTACGGCCTTCGTGAAGGAGACCTCATACTTGCCTTTGATGACATTCCGATAGAGGATTACCAGTCTCTTGAGAAGATGCTAGCCCAAGCAGCTGAAGGCTTCCACCAGTTCCTTATCCAACGCGATGGACAGCGTCTGACCATTGAGGCTCAGGCAAACAATGAAGGACGATGGGGTATCGCCAATAGCATCGAACCGATTATAGGACAGGTACGTACCTCCAGTCCTGAGGAGAAAGCAGGTTTGCGGGAGGGCGACAGGATTCTCTCTTGCAATGGGAACCCAATTGGCAATAACTATGATTTGCTGGACTCTCTCCTACATACAAAAGAAGCGACAATGACCATACTCAGGAATGGAAAGACCTTGGAAATCAGTTTTATCGCAAAAAGCAAGGAAGATGGTACGGGATCCTGGCTTTTCAGCCTAAAGACCAATCATAAAGTGCAAAAGGGCACTCCTTTTAGTCTTATAAAAGGAATGGCGACAGCCTGGGATATGTTTCAAAAAACCATGTCATCACTGATTGCTCTCCTCACAGGAAAGACCACGGACGTAAGGCAAGAGTTCACCGGGACAGGAAGGGCCGCCCTGATGATCGGTGATATCACCTCACTGGGATTTGAGAATCATTTTCTTAGTGGTTTACGAGCACTTGTATATCTTATGGGCATTGTCAGTGTATCCCTCGCAGTGGGGAACCTGTTACCACTACCAGCTTTTGACGGAGGGCAGATACTCATCGCACTCGCGGAAATCATCATCCATAGGACAATCAGTCCCAAGTCCTATTGGATACTCCAATTAGCAGGGATGTGTTCTGTAATCGTGATTTTTATGTTGATGAGCTACGTAGACCTAAGGCATCTTTATCTGGTGAAAAGACCCTGATGAAATCATGCGTTCGGGTTGTTTCCAGCGCTATAGCCATGTACTTCCGAAAGGTTCTCAAAACGCACTATCCTACTTACAAACCCAATGTGATATGTCCCTGTCTCTCCGTTTCGGTTCTTAGCCATAATGAGACTGGTATCCTGCAGTGGGTTCTTATTATCCTCTGAGTTCTTGGGACGGGCACGATGAAGTAAAATGACCTGATCGGCATCCTGCTCAATACTTCCACTATCCCTTAGGTCGGAAAGTTTGGGCTCGTTGGCTTCGGCCTGACGGCCAACCTGGCAAAGGCACAAGATGGGAATATCGAGCTCACGGGCAAGTTGTTTGAGACTACGTGAAATCTGTGACACCTGAGAAAACCGTTCAATATTTTGATTCTCATATTCAATCAAGCCAATATAATCAATAAAGATAATCTGAACATGATCTTTTATTTTCATTCGTCTTGCCTGGGCCCTGAGATCCATAAGCTTCATGTTCGGGGTATCCTGAATGTAAAGTTTCTTCTCATACAAGACACCGGAAGCATCGATGATGCGGCTGAGCTCGGAATCAGTGACAGTGCCTTTACGAATATGAGAGAAATCGACTCGGCTCAAACCTGAAAGAAGGCGATAGCCCAAACTAGTGGCGCTCATTTCCAAAGAAAAAAAGCCGACAGTCACATTCTTAAGCAACATATTAAGAACAATAGAAAGAGCAAATGCCGTCTTTCCAATGGAAGGCCTTGCGCCGACAATGGTCAGTTCCTGATTTCTAAATCCACCCGTAAGTGAATCAAGGGTGTCAAACCCTGAAGGAATCCCTTCCTGCTCACCTTTGATGTGAGCCTGAATGCTATCGATGGCCTGATTGACCAAAGCATTCATATTCATATAGTTCGTTCCGGCAGCACCTTCACTATTAAGTGCAGAAAGTTCCTGCTCGGACTCATCAATCATCCCCTGCACATCAAGGGAGATATCATAGCTCTTATCCCTCAACCGAGATGCAAAGGTGATGACCTTCCTTCTTCGAGAAAGGGCTTTTACGGTCTGGGCATAGAAAGAGGCATTAACAGAAAGCGCGGCGCTGTCACCTGCGGTAAGTTCCGCAAGATAAGAAAGCCCTCCACAGGAATCCAATTTACCTTTACTCTTCAGATAGGTGGTAAAGGAAACCAGATCCAATGTTTGCGCCGTCTCTTCCTGTTTGAACTCAAGCAACGATGCAAAAATCGATTGATGGCTTTTCTGATAAAAATCCTCGGGAAACAAACTTGATGAAATTTCATCAATTAGTTTCTCATTAAGAAGGAGAATTCCTAACAGGGCCTTTTCCACCCCAATATCCTGAGGTGGAATCTTGCCCATCAACGTATCATCGTCCATTCTAACTTAGTCTGCCTTTTTTTCCTCAAGGGGAGCGGCTTCTTCACCAACAGATGTCGCTTCCTGCGCAGGAGCAACCTCCTCGGCAGAGGAAGCAGCAGCAACCTTGGCAGCATCTTCAGCAGCCTTGGCAGCGGCTTTCGCAGCTTTAGCCTGCTCGGCGGCAGCCTTGGCAGCCTCAGCGGCGGCTTTCGCAACTCTGGCCTTAACCTCTGCTTCCGACTCGACCACCAGCTTGACCAAACTGAACTCATCCTCATAAAGGTGAATACGGACTTGGTATGTACCGGTCAATTTGATTGCGTGGGTAGCAACTTCAATCTTCTTCCGGTCAATCTCCACACCCTGCTTGGAAAGCTCGGTCTGTACCATAGCCGATGTCACGGAACCAAACAACTTGCCACTTTCTCCTGCAGAAACAATCAAATTGATTGTCATTGCATCCAACTTCTCCTTCACGGAGGAACTGAGTGTACGTTTCTGCAATTTCCGCTTCTCAATAGCAGCGGTCCTGGCTTTTACGGTAGCAACAGCGCCAGAAGTATATAAGACAGCGGCTTTGGTGGGCAACAGGAAGTTGCGTGCATAGCCGTTCTTTACTGTAACAACATCACCCTCTTCTCCGAGGTTAGTCACATCCTGATTAAGAATGATTTTCATATGAAAACTCCTTACTCTACTCGTTCTTACGATACATAATCCAAGTCTCCGTGACTCCTAACAAAGGGAGCACGACGACAACCAACACGTTCAATCCGGGCACAAGACTCAAAATGATAACCAAATATCCAAAGAGCCTTCCTGCAGAGAACAACCGGTTCTTCTTCCTTAGCGCATACAGCACAATGGCAAATCCCTGCAAGGCATACAGCAACGAAATGCTTGCAGCCAAGTTCACCGCCATCGCAGTAAGCAGATACGCACCATGGGCGAAATAGCTGACAGCCACCAAGGTCCAGCATGAGAGAAAAACCCACACGCTGCGCTCAAGGGGAAGATGCCAAGCCACAACAGCCTCTGAAATGCTCTGGTCGTTTCTTCTTCTGATGTTCAAGGCGATGAACTCATTCACGCCTACAAGCACCATGCAAATCGGTACCAGAAGAGCCCCTGTCACTTGTATGGCCATACGGTACATACCTTGCAACTGGGCATCCGTTCCAAAGGACAACCCTGCCTGCTGAGAAAAAGAGCCAAGCAATGTGGCAAAACTCTTAGACATTATTTTGTCCAAGGCAACCACTTTGTCTGACGCACTTGTCAACCAGACAAGAAGAACCAACGAGACCACCGTGCCAAAAACACAACTGGCCAGATACCGTCTTATACTTCGTTTCCCCTCCAACGCTATCCAAACAAGAGCGGAAACCCACAAAACAACCGGAAAGAACAATGAGATAAGGACCCCGATCCGACCTAGCTCACTCTGCAAGGCAGCATGGTTCTGTATCAAGGTATAACCCACTACGGCCGACCCCGACACCAAGGCTGGTATCAAGCGCTTCCCATCATGGAAGAAGCCTGCGATAACGATGACCGGAATAGTGTAAAAAAGAGAACAGACAGGAAGATAGGACAAGACAAAGCTTAATCCAACCGCAACCATACTGCTCAAGAAAAGACGCTTTCCTTCATCCGTCATCATTGATCCTTGCTACTCTACTTCTTCTCAAAAGGAAGATAAGCCAAGACACGGGCCTTCTTGATTTCGGCAGTCACTTTTCTCTGATGCTTCGCACAGCAACCGGTGATACGCGCAGGAAGAATCTTGCCTCGTTCTGTGGTATAACGACGAAGCATGTCGGGATTCTTATAATCCGGCTCTTGCTTCTGCGTACAGAATTTGCAAATCTTTTTCTTGAAAGCTGGTTTGTGCATGCCGCCTTTGCGATCATACCTACCACCCTTATCCATCATGTCGGAATTCATCATATCATCGGTATCTTCATTATCGTTCATGAATAATTCTCCTTAGTTAAAACGGAATCGCATCGTCATCAAACTGCTCAGGACCCACAGGGGCTCCTACGCTCGGTTGTGATACGACGACTTTTTGCTCAACTCCCTGTGCTGGGGCAGCAACCTTGGGTTGTCCTTGGGATGAACCCTGAGAAGCATTTCCCCCTGCCTGGAAACTTCCCAAAAGCTGGAGAGAATTCACCACAATTTCCACCTTACTTCTGCTTTGTCCATCTTGCTCCCAACGGCCCTGGCGCAATTCGCCAAGAACGGAAACCTGACGGCCCTTCTGCAAGTACTGGTTCATTGATGTGGCAGATTTTCCAAACATAGAACAATCGAAGAAGTTCGCCTCATCTTCCCACTGGTTTTCCCCCGTCCTCTTTCTACGGTTGACCGCAATGGAAAAATGGCAAATCGCCGAACCATTTGAGGAATAGCGAATCTCGCTATCACGAGTAAGGCGTCCTACGAGTGCTACTACATTTAAATCATTAGCCATAGTGTTTCTCCAAAATAAACTTTTTTATTTGTCTGAATTGACAAAAAGGAATTTCAAAATCGACGGGGTGAGCAAGAACTTTTGCTCGAAGCCAAGAATCGAGGACGGCTCGGCCTTCAGCTCAAAGTACACATAATGACCCTTGTCCTGTTTCTTGATTGCATAGGCGAGAATTCTCACGCCCATATCTTCCTGCTTGGTAATTTCTACATTTGCAGCCTTGAACAAGCTGTCAACGACTTCCAAGCCGGCCTTTGTCTGCTCTTCGTTTGCGTCGAAGATGACGGTGAACTCATAATTTCTCATGGTTCCTCCTTACGGACTAAATGATCCACCACAAGGTGGATAAAGAGGTGCTTAAGCAATGTACCACGTAAGTATCGGCAACGTCAACAAACAGGAACGCCTTCGTTCAATTCTTTTATACAACTCCCTCCACAGAAAGAATTTTCAACATATCTAGGCGGGTATTTCATCACTATCACAAGAGGCAGAAAAATTTGTGGGACGTCACCATCTCCAGAGGCCTCCTCATTCCCATGCAATCAGACAGACAAAAAGAAACCGTCGGAGCGACCGACGGTTCTTGCATTTGTGAGTTGGTTTCCACAACTAGCACAGATTGCACGGAAGAATATTTACTTCTTCTTATGTCTATTCATTCTGAGCTTTTTCTTTCTCTTATGAGTAGCAATCTTGTGCTTTTTTCTTTTTCTTCCACAAGGCACTGTAGAGCTCCTTCTTCCAGTCTCAAGGGAGATCTGGTCGTAATTACCCGTCCATTATGCGTGGTTGCACCTCCATGGTCAAGTAGAAACCAAGATAATATTTGGGAAATTCTATTGCGAGCATGAATGCTCTACTGTATCATGATTTGAATAAAGGGAGGTGGAATGAGAGTTTTGATATTTGGTCTTGGACTACACGGGGGAGGTTATGCCGCCGCCACTTACTTTCTTGATCATGGGGAAGAGGTACGTGTAACAGACTTGAAAGGTGGCTCGCAACTCAAAGAAGAAGTCGATAGCCTTACCGAAAAAGGAGCAGTTTGCATTACCGGCTTGCATCGGGAAGAGGATTTCGCTTGGGCCGATATTGTGGTCAAGAACCCTTCCATCCCTTCAAATCATCCCCTGCTAGCCACTTCGAAGAAAGTCATCAACGATCTTTCCTACCTTTTCTCCTCTCCCTGGTGCTCACAAGTTAAAATCATCGCCATCACAGGAACGAAAGGAAAAACCACAACAAGTTATGCGATTTGCCATGCACTGTGCCAAATGGGACACGAGGCTGTGCTCTGTGGTAATATGGGCATAAGCGCTTTCACGGTGCTCAGTGATTGGGAAAAAAGAGAATCAAACGGCCAGAAATTACCGGAATACCTGATATGCGAACTTTCATCATGGCAGATACGAGACACCTTCATTGCCATGGAAGAATCCTTCATTCCTCTTGAAGTCTGCGCCTTGACCAATTTCTATCCGGACCATCAGAACAACTACGTATCCATGGAACAATATCTTGAAGACAAGTTAAAGCTGTTCGGCCCCCACACCAAGATGGCCATCGTTCCGGACATCATGCATGCAAAAATTAAGAAACTAACAGGTCTGGATAACAAACATATCAAGAGTATCGATAAACTCACAAGCAAGTTTGTAATTGAAAATCCACAGGAAAAGACAGCATATGCCACTCTTATTGCTCTGGGCTTCAAACATAAGACGGTCACAACGGCCCTCTCCTCCTTTACAGGAGTCCCCCACAGAATGGAGACTGTGGCATCTATCAAGAATATCCTGTGCATCAATGACAGTGCGGCAACTATCCCCGAGGCGATGCATTTCTCCTGCTCAAGATTCTCTGCAGCAGTGCTCCATATCATTTGCGGGGGTACTGACAAGAACCTTCAGGCCAATGCCATGCTTGATACCTTGAAACTTGCCGGAAGCATCACTCTGCTTGATGGCAATTTCACACAGAACAAACTCATACCGTTGCTTACCCAAAACAAAATACGCTATTTCGGCCCTTACAAGAC
>Ga0265294_10006436_pt1 | contig 14095 bp, 10 predicted proteins | sample MunlanPumphouse3_FD_192504 | JGI IMG/M metagenome (GOLD analysis project Ga0265294, IMG submission 192504) | Groundwater microbial communities from a municipal landfill in Southern Ontario, Canada - Pumphouse #3 | ecosystem: Environmental > Aquatic > Deep subsurface > Groundwater | place... | reverse complement strand
GTCAGTCAATCCCCTCCCCTATCCTGTCGGCCCATGCTATTTCTTCGAGTTCTTTTAACTGTTCTTCTGCGTTCATATCGTCAATGTCTTTGTCATCACGAAATGTCTTTTGTGTTTTTTTCAACTTTTCAATTCACTTCACATATTTTTTATATTTTTCAATTTTGCTATTATATATCTTTGTTTCCCGCAAATTTTTTAACACTATTCTTTTATTCTTTATTTAAAAGATATAAAAATATAAAGCTATAAAGTTAGTATATGAAGGTCTGTCCTTATAAACATAGATTTCGGGGTAATTTCCTAGTTTCCTTATAAAAACATAGAAGAATTGCCATTAACATATTTTAGAGAAAGAGCCCGAAATCAACATCTGATTGTCCCTTATCCTTTCCGAAGAATTTCCAACAACATGGGTTTGCACATATCCATAGCGTGCATAAAATCAGATTGGGACATCTTTTCAAATTTTTCCCGTGGCTTTGTTGAAAAGTCCACATGGCTTGTATGTGGAAATGAATGCAAAAAAACATCCTGGACATACTCTTTCCCAAACAAAGTGTATATGTCCCCTACTTTCTGAATACACGTTTTCCGTGCATTCAGATAACCGCGCAAGTCTTCTTTGCTATAGGCCGATATATCTGGAACATTTTGCATAAAAACGTCAAAAAGCATGCGCGCCATATTAATTCCAGAATCAGGGGCACGCATAACATGCGGTATGTTAATAGCGTCATGTATAAGTACGTCTGTCGTCTTATCTTTTTTATTCGGAAACACACTTTCACATAAAGACAAAGCCTTAAAAAAAGAAATATACTCAGAGAAACCACTTTTCAAAAATTCAATAGACCCCATCTCAATATCATCACAGGATAGTAAATAATGAAATATTTTTTGTAATTCTAAAATAGGTCCTAGCGCTATTATCTGTTCTGTCGCGTTTAGTAACTCCCCTTCCCGCTGAACCTCTGGAGGTACCATGACATTGACAACAGGACGTATATATTTTTCGATAAACTCAGAACTTTTCATCTAAAGGCTCCTAATAAGTAAAGATAAAATATTCATTCTCTATAGAAGGATATCTGTAAAAACGGACAAAAGACGCCACTAGTTTCCCTATCATTTTATGTTTTATCTTTTTTTAAACTTTTTAATTTTTATTTTATTCTATTTACTTTTTTGTTTTAATATATAAACATTGTAAAAATAAAAAGAAATAAAGTTGGTAACACAACTTTTCATTTTTTCTCTTCTTTATTGTTTATAAAAAAATCAATCTTTATTAATATAAAAAATACAAATATATTTTTTATACTTTGTGTTTCTTTTTTTAAACGTATTGAAATAATGTTTTATTAAATAATAGAAAAGTAGAAAAATATATCTCAGAAAAGAAGGCTTTGTCTGTAGGTGCTGTTTTCTCATATATTTGGGGAAAACGAAAAACGCCATAAATAACATAGGCATCGTGCTAATAAAGAAGGTACCTACGTATATACATATCAAAATACACACAACATAGAATGTACTCTGTAAACATAGATTTACAGCCTAAAACAAAGAATACCTCTCAAAAACATAGATATCTCCAAATCCACTAGGTCCCTCTTGTTTGTCTCCTCATAAACTTGATAGAGTTAAAGATATAGAACACACCAAGGAGGGTTAAAAATATGGCAACACCCAAGGTTTTAGTGCTCATTTCCGGGAAAGCACAACACGGCAAGGATAGCTTTGCCGACGGGCTTATTCGTCTGACACCCATAAAAAGGGGAAATGCTCTTACATTTAAAAAATATGCCTTTGCCAAAAACGTCAAGGCTACGGCTTATAAACTGGGATGGGACGGAAAAAAAGACGCAAAGGGCAGGGCATTCCTCCAGGCAATTGGAAGTAACGCGCGAGCCTATGACCCTGACATCTGGGTGCGTTTTCTCCTGAACGACCTGGAAACGGATAGTCGGTTACCATTTATTGCCATTTCAGACTGCCGATATGAAAATGAAATAACCCTTTTAAAAAAATGGGGAGGGGACCACGGTTATTGTGTCAAAGCAGTGCGTATAGAACGCCCGAACTTTGATAATGGGCTAAGCCCGGAAGCACAGCAACACGAAAGCGAGGTCGCGCTGGACACATACACGTTTGACCTCAAAATTACAAACTATGGAAATGGACTGGAAACATATGAGAACACTAGTTTTAAAGCCTTTCTGTCCGCGTTTCCAAACATCGCCGCATATTTAACAGCACCCTATGACACCCCCTATAATATTCAAGAGATTGACGGGCACGATATGGAATCCATTCTCATCTTAAAGCAAGGACTCGCTATGGAAGGGAAGCCGGTAATCACCGTAGATTTTGACGATACGTTGCTTGAAAAGACGGGGACAATAGATAGAATTCCATTTTTTAAGACACTTGCAAAGACCTGCAATATTGTTGTGGTTACATCGCGGTCTATGTGTATTGATGACATACAGGACTTTGCGTTCTCAAATCATATTCCAATAAAAGGGGTCATTTATGATAGCAGAACGAAACAACCGATTATTGACGCCCTTTCCCCTCTCTGCCATTTTGACGACGACCCCCAAGTCTCTGATATTTTATACCGAACACGTACCGAAGGACAAACATGCCCGCCTGTGTTTACCATGGGTGAATTCGGTTCCCCTGAATATCGCAAGGCATGGGTACACGCAACCACTCAAGAACGACATTTCTACCTTGCCCATTGCAAGAAAAATACGAGCCTTGATACATTAGCTCAGAGTAAAAGAATTCCACAAAAGGACACTATTTTAAAAACAACAGAAATAGAAACATACAATAACGAGATTTCTTTGTAAAAACAAGGGGGACGATATATCGCCCCCCTTGTTGTATCTTCCTTTTGTTTTTTTACTGTATGAGCGTAGAATGCCCGTGACTTTAGCCATGAGTAGTTCAATCGTCGTCATTCTCTTCCCTCTTCAAAAAGGAAGGCCACACAAGTTCCCCATTACTATCTTCATACTCCCTTACTAGATGGGCTATTGAGGTTTGAATGAGGCTTGTAATTGTTTGGTGTTCGATAAGTTTTATCAGTCTCAGTTTATCATAGAGAGGTCCTGGAATCTTGACCCCTATAATAGACAACTTCTCATCTTCCCAGCCTTGTCCCTCAATAATGGACGTATCTAAAATTTTTATTTTAGGTTTCTTGTGTTCTTTCATTTTTTTAGTGTGTTTTTTTTCTGATGTGGAAGTATTTTTCTCCTGCTCCCCAGAAGTATCGTCTGTTTCTCCCAATAAGCTCTCCAACCCCCGAGCTCTTTTGGGGTCTATCGGTGACTCACCAAATATTTTTTTAGCCATTCTGACACATCTCCCTTTCTCGCATTAAAAACTCCTGACAAAAAGCCAAATAATCTTCCGCACCATTGCTTTTAGGCGCATACTCGAAAATGTTCTTGTTTTGTGCGGGGGCTTCCGCCAAAGCTATATTTGTCCGAATATAGGTATCGAACATGGCAGAGCCAAAAAACGAGTGCATGTATGCGATGGTTTCCTTGCATATATTGTTGCGCTGGTCATACATCGTAGCCAACGCTCCAAGCAGACAGAGTTTTTCATTGAGTCGTTTTTTTGTCAGTTCCATCAACTGAATGATAATATCCACACCTTTAACAGCATAAAACTCGGTCTGGACAGGTATAATGACATAATCGGCCGCTGTAAGGCCATTTAGGACCATCACGCCGGCGTTTGGCGGCAAATCCACAACAATGTAATCCCATGATTCTTTGTCAAGAGACCGCAATGCTACAGATAGAGCCGTGTCTCTGCCTGGCTGAGCAGAAAGTTCCGTATCCGCGCTTGTGAGGTCCAAACTTGACGGTAAAATACTTAAAAATTCATTCCCTGTTTTTTGAATAACCTCATGAATATCTATGTTATCCAATAAAACATTGGCGACTGTTTTCTGAGGAACATAATCTAAAAAAGCAAAAGTCCCATTCGCCTGATAATCCAAATCAATAAATAATGTTTTTTTACCCAAAACAGCGAGCCCCGCCGCCATATTGACAGCCGTTGTCGTTTTTCCAACGCCACCCTTAGCATTCGCAATCGCCACTACTTTCACCACTGTCACCTCCACGTGCCCACTTGTTTCTTCTATACTTCAACAAGTAACCTATATAATAACATAAAAACACAGTTAAACAATTATATTATTAACTATGTAAATATAAAAAAATAAAGTTGAAGAGTAAAAAGTTTTTAAAAAAGGCCACCTATAAAAAAACAGATATTCTAATTGTATAGAGGTACAGAATGCGTATTTTTTAATTTGGTGGGAAGGAAGTAAAGTTTTGACATTATAGGAGGAACCAAATAATGGAAGAAAAGAAAAAGACCAGAACAAATGTGTATCTCTTGGGGAAAAGAAAGCATACCCCCCAAGAAGAACAGGGAAGAGGTTTTGTTTTTTACGTAGAAGAGAAACGAGTACCTGAGTCACTTCAAGAAAAAGGGCTCAAAAAAATTGCTATTGGATACCAGCCAATTTTCACTGTGTCCCCTCGCGCTCCGGAAGAATTTAAGGCAGAAAAACTAAAAGACAACAGGTTCTCTGTTCAGGATTCCGTTTTTGTTGAAGTGCTGTACAAAGAAGACTTCATAGACCTGAAAGGACTTCTGGATGCCGCTATGGAGAAAAAGCATCGTCTCGTCGACCTGCACTATGAAACAAACACTTTTACCACACAAGATGGCCGAGAAATACACTTCAAGAACGTTACTCGCATGGCCATTAATGTTAAGGTGGAACAGGAGCAAGAAGTACAGGCTCTAGTTGACTCTTTCAAAGGGGAACTGTCCAAGAAAAAAGAGCAAGTGAAAGAAGAAGAAGTCGATACAAAGAAAACAGAAATAGAAGAAGAATTTAATGAAGAAGAACTTGATTTTGGAGACGCTGACATCCCTTTCTAACCGCATGACACAATATTACAAGCGGACACTTTTTTAAAGTGTCCGCTTGTATGTTGTACGATACATGGTTTTAATCCCTGGCTTGCGCATACGCGCGCGCCTTGCTGTCATCGCAAAGGCGGCGTGGCTTCAGTCATGGGTGATTAACTTATTCTTTATCCTTTTTTGCATTCCCATGACTAAGGTCGCCAAGTTTTACATGATGTACTTCTCCCTTCGAGAGAGAGGATAAATCATCAGCGACAACGATAGATATATCCAAATTATTTACTCTTTCTTCGTCTTTTTCAACAAACTCTTGCCACTCTTGAAGTCTCTGCAGTTCTTCTTTGGACATTTTTTCTTTAGACATAGCGTAGCACTCCCTTCATTGTTTTTCTCTTACAGCGAGATTTCGCAAGGTTCCTGCTCCTTGTCCCACTCGTCATAAACAAAAACTTCGCCTTGTCCAAAATCCGCGTTATTGTTGTCGGACATACACCATGCGAGTTCCACCCTTTTCAAAAGAGGTAACTCACTCGCAACAAAACCGCCATCTGTAAAAAAGATGAGTTTATCCGGTTTTTCCACTCTTCTTGGTACGCCGTAATCTTTGTCAGGAAAACGTTCTGGTATTGTTTCAGAAAACTCTGTCCGTTTTTTATCAACAGACATATTAATAACATTGAATAAATCTTTATATCCTGTCCCGCCGCTCCCATGTCTGACAAAACCGTTCCGCTCAACATCGCGCACATATTTTTTTACAGCGGAACTTCCGGTTTCAAGTGTCTGCCAATCAACAATGCCATCATCTATCTGGACAATGGAAATGAGGTTTCCTTTTTTTATGGCGTTTAACAAATTAACCACTTTTACCGCCGCATTCTTCACCCATTCATTATTCATGGACCCTGAAACATCGATGGCAATCATAACATGCCCGTTAATATTCGGATACTCGTATGCAGGAAGAGCTAGGTTTGACCCTGTAGCAAAACCACGAGCGGCCAGCACTGGGTTTGCCTTATTCATTTTTTTAAACGTCTTTTTTGGCACATACCCTTTCCGGGAATGCAAAAACTGCGTCATTTTTTCCATAAATGTTGACCGCTTCTGCAGCTCCTCCTTTTGGATAGCGATAACAATATTGTTAAAACAACTACCTGTTCCAATACCATTCCCTCCTGGCTCAATCCCGTGTTTTTCCGCCTCACGCCGTAACGCGTCAAGGGCAGATTCGCGTGGGTCTTCACCTGTTTTTTCCTTTTGTTCTCGTATACGCTCTGAGGAATATTGGTGGTCATCAACGCTTTGTATTTTTGTGCCTTTAATGCCAAATACCTCTTCTATGGCCTGTGACATGGCCTCAGAAACTTTTTCGGGAATAGTGTTATCCTTGGAAGGGGAAGTGGAATTTTTGCCAGCATCATCTTTTGGGTCTTGTCCTTGTTGGCCTTGCCGCTCGCTTTTTCTTCCGTCTTTTCCTTCTCCGTTTTCTATATCACTATCATTGTTTTTTTTATTTTTCGAAGACTCTGAGGAAGATGTGTCGCGTTTATTATTCTTCCCCTGTTGTTCTTGCTTTTCAGAAGGGGATTCCTTCGTTTTCGTTCCCCCTTGAGAATCATTATTGTTCTGTTCTTTTCCTGGAGATAGCGGCGTCGCATCTCCAGCCTGGTTTCTGGATGATGGGCCTTGGGAACATGGGGCGTCTCCTTGTTGCTGATTTTGCCCTCCGCTTTGTCCCTGTTGAGAACGTGGGGCATTTGGAAATGGAAAGGGGACTCCCTGACCACTTTTTTGTTTATTTTGTTGTTGACCCTGTTTGGGGCCTTGCTTCATCTGCTGTTGTTTTTGTTTTTGCTGTTCTTCTCGAAACATACGGCGGAAATCAAGTTCGAGCTGAATGAAAGACCCTGGATGTTTATAGCGTTTATGATTCCGTTTCGCTATATTTAAACATGTCTGAAATAAAATATCCTCATAAATCTCTCGCGTTTCCTTTTTTTGTATGTGTGTTTCACCAGTTACGGGGTCCTTTTTTTCATATTTCATATCAGGACATAGGACACATCCCTCTGGTAGCACTCGAACTCTCGCACCCGTACTGTCAACTTCAACCAGAAGTTCGTTTTCTATAATGTCGTTAATGACCGCGTCCATAGCGCAATTTAAATAATGATGCAATATTGACCCAGTGATATCATCGGGCCCATCAGGGGTTTGGGAAGGGCTTGTCTGCCACACATACCCTTGCCGACGAGTATCATCGTTTGTTACATCTCCCCTGATAATATGTAACACTTCATGGAGTAAAATACCCCCGATATTTTTCTCAAACATATTCCACACTTTTTCTGCTACTTGCCGTGTACCTAATAATGACGTGTCAAGAGCTATAGCTATGCGACGAGCTTCGGCAACATCCGAAATATGTACCGCTGGGAAAGAAAGCAATAGCGCTGTCATGACTCCCAGACGATTATTAATCCCTTGTATATCCCCTGAAATGCCCAAAGCTTCTTGTGCTTGAGAGAGTTCTCCCGTGACAACAAATCGTGCGTATGTCGCAACATGGGAAAAAAAGGAATCCTTTTCCTCCTGTGTCTGCAATACGATTCCATTTTTCTCTAAAGTTTCTAAGAGAACGCTTTTCATTGCAAAAACGACCTCTTGAGTTGGCTTCATTGGCTGGAGGACATCTTTGTGTTCATTGCTCGTGCGTGTTGAAAAGTGTGGGGAAGGGGATGAGTTCCCTAAAATCTTATGCAAGGGAATAGCGTCCCCTACGTATGACAAAAAATGACATACAGCATTATCATAAAGGTAATTAATAAAGTGTGGATTGTATATGATATAGTTATAGTCCGTTGCCAATGTTTGGATTTGCGTTGAACTCATAAAAGGAACGTGAAGTAAAAAAAAGTCAGCCACAGTCTGAAGGGTGACATCTTCATCACGTTCCCTGCTTTTCCGTTGGATATAATTGCGGCCGCCTCTCATTACTATGGCAATTTTTTCGCGAAGCATGGATTCTTCTATGTCACGCTTTGAGACGCTCTCCTGCTCCCGTTTTTTATGTATAGTGTCAGGAGCCATGCCAGCATCCTGTATTTTTTTATTATCTTCCATTTTTTGGGCAACCCCCCTAATATGGAGTGCTTATTTTAGTTGGACTACCTATGATATCGTGGCAGTTTTATTTATAGAAACCTGTCTCCCACAAAAATGTGTCCATATGTCGAATGCACGTCGCGAAGTTGGCGGAATCCCCTGTTTTATGCGCTTCCTCAATAAAGCTCCAATCAGGGCCAATATCGTACCCCGCTTTTCTCATCAAGCCAATATCTCCCATAAAATCGTCAAACCACGACCCATAACGACCTACAGTACATATACGCTCTCTATCGTCTGGTGCAATGCGATATGTTTTCCCCTTCTGTAACTGCAGTTGGAATACCAAAAAAACAGTACGCTCGTCGAAATGGTTCATGTTGCCGCCACGCTCCAACGCGTTGGCCATCTCCATGACAGAAAGTATTTTTTGCAATGAAATATACGCGCATTTTTTATGTTCTTTTTTTATCATAATGTCCCCCACTGAAACTATTTTCAATATGTTCTATAAGGATGCCGGAAGCAAGCATGGCATAACAATGTCGCACTCCGACATCCTTGGCAGGGACTATAAACTCATTTCACATGCCGAATCCAGCACTATGGAATTATTACCCATGGCAAAACGCGCAAAATTTTCCGAACATTTTTTACGTGCTTCCGACAAGACGGGCAGGGCATAAAACAACGCGTACAACCCTCTATCTTCCAATCCTTGGAAGTCACTTCCCTCAAGAATATTATTGGCTGTCACGACACGCTGTTCACCATTTTCTAAAGGAAACGCTACACCATATGAACGAAGCCCCTCCTCAATATGAGATGGTGGGTTTGTTACAAAAAGGTTTTTAATGTAAAAAAGCATGTTGTCACGGAAGTTCTCAAATGGGCAGAACGCAACAAGCGTAAATATTTTTTTCAAGAACTCGCCATCCATTGGCTCATGTTGTCTAAACGAAACCTCTGCATGACGTTCAATGCTCAGAAGGATTCTGTCGGTAAAGATTTTTTGCACCATAGGGGAATTGAGTCCGCTTTTTATTCCCTTTATACCTTCTGGCATGTCCTCGTCTTCGACCTGCTGGATACAGAATAAATCGGAAACAATGTCTTCATATTTTTTCTTTAGTTTTGTATATGTCAATCCATCAAAAAGAGATAGGGCTTTTTGCCCCTTCTCTAAAAGCGCATTATATTTGTCTTTTTCTTCACTTGTTTTGGCAGTATCTACATGTTTTTGATATGTATTGACCAAGGTCTGTAACACTTTTGAGTATGGAACCAGTGGAATGTTCTTGTCTCCGGCATGTATGGTTGTTTTTTCTTTCATTGACTCAACGATGTCCTTTGTTAATCCTTCTCCTCCATTGAAAACATAAGAAATACGGGGGTTTAAGGAGGAAATTTCAAACTTTCCCTCTTTTTCATCAAATGGGGAAAAGTGTACATCAAAGGCGGCGGAGGCAAATACACCAGGAATATTGCCCGCTTTTTCAAGCATTGTTTCCATTGTAGGAAGAGCGCTGTTTATTCTGGCGTACATTTTAAAACGCGACGCAAAAGCTTCTCCCGCAAGGCCATGTAATCTATTGACAATAGTGTCAACACTGACTTGCGTATCACCCATATACAAAATTTCATTAAGAAACAATGTCATGGGCCGTCCGGACGGATTCCTTTTTTTCAAATCTTCATAGTTGGAATCAAAAAACTCGATTCTGTTTAAAAGATTGCCCGCACCAAGGTTGGGGTCGTTGCTACTTAAAAACTGGCACAATAAAGAACCTGGTGTTCCCACCTTCAATTTCGTTGCGAATTTGTTTTTGAAATAGACAGGCCGTCCAGATTCTATCATTTGGTCTGTTATTTCGAGAGGATAAATACGGTCATTGACCGCCTGCCCGATAAGCTCTGTTTCCCCTGGCTTTGAATCGCGGTCGGTGTTTGTCGCGAAAAGGTACAGTGACGCCGGGTTCCCCTTAAAACGAGATTGCTGGGCACTAATCCGTTTATGGAGTAACAAGTCCTGCGCTCTCTCAAGACCAGTTTTACCCTCTATATTGACACGTAACGCCTCGTCGAACAAAACAACACCTATTTTTTTGCCCCATTGATACGCATTTCCAGTAATCTTTGAACTAACTTTGCCTGTTTTGACATTAATAGCGGGCATAGAAAGGTCCGCATCTGATGTCATGGGCATAGACAGCGTTTCAAAGTTACAACCAACTATCTCAGCAATTTCTTCTGCTATAGAGTTTTTTCCCGCCCCAGGAGCGGAAAAAAGCAAAATATTCATAAAACTGAATTCTGGCGTTTCAAGTTCACCGAGATATGGGTCCCCAACGACTCCCATTCCCTTCAAATTCGCTCGACGAGCCTTGCCAATCATTTCAAAGTGACCTTCTTCAGAAACCCATGGAAGTAACACGCCACCCAGTTCTTTTTGGGCCTTATTAAACAACTCATTAGGGTCTTCTATTTCTTTGTATGTCAAGTCTCCTTTTTCTGCCCGCTCCTGAGCAAAACGACGAACAAGCTCTGGGGTAAAAGCAATAATGTTTTTTAAAATAGAAGGCAATTTTGAAGCATTTTCATGTATTTGCTCCAAAATATAGAGCTCTGTGACTAAATTATCATCTGAGTATGGACGCAACCCAAGGTACATGGAATACGCATTTTTTAAGGCAACATCCAATGCTGTAATCTGGTCTATTGGTTTTTTGAGAATGTCCTGCAGGGAAGCGAACATATCTGTTATAGATAATGCCTGTTCCTCAATAGTCCCATCGGCCTTAAAACGAGCCCCTAGAGTCACTTCTTGAGGCCGTTCCTTAACTGGTAATGACCCATATTCAATCACTGCCTGTAAAACACCTATGCCACGAGAATAATCCTGTACGAGTGCTTTTTGTTTGCCCGCAATATTTTTGTTGTGTTCACTAATCCACTCCAACCGCTCTTTATATGTAGTAATAGCGGGAGTCCCATTATATACAGGAGCAAGTTGAGCTAGGTCCTGCGACAAATAAAACCCTTTTCTGATTCCATCAAGCCAAGAAGAGAGTATTTGATTGTAAATATAAGCGTATGTTTCCCCTTTGTTTGAACTTGATGCCATTATCAATTCGTTGTGAGCCATGAGACAAATCCCTCCATGCATATAGCCATATTATCCTTTTATGTCCTTATCAAAGCTTATCTGCCTAGGCACAAACAAGTCTTTTTTCAAAAAATCATAGAAAAGAACCAAAAAAAATATGGCAGATATGCTTAAAAGCAGAAAGAATGCTTAAAAAACACATATTCAGGAGGAATACAAAATGACTGCACAACAAAACTCAAAAAATCAGCAGGCACATAAAGATATCAACACCAGCCAAGCTCGACAATCTATTACAAAGACCATAGAGAGAATACAAAACATTGCCCAATACGACCCAAACAACAAAAAAAATCCACGTGCCGTAGCCAAGGAACGGAAAGAGGCCATAGACAATTTTGTGAAAGAGGAAACTGAAAGAGTTTATAATCGCCTTGCCAAAGGGGATGGACTTGAAGCCCATTTCAGGTCTATTGGACGGTTACTCACTCACTATAATAAAAAGAACCAGGTTTTTATTAAGGCACAGCGTCCAGACACAGCAGGAGTTGCCTCACGAGGTACATGGGAACGACATGGATACACCATTCCCAATGGAACACGCCCTATTACAGTTACCCAGTCGTATAAATACGTACTGAACAACTCTCGTCACGTCAATGACTGGCTGAAAGAAAACCCTCTTCTTGATATTGTAAAGTGGTATCAATCTAAGATAAAAACCACAAAACAGCCTCAACTTTTCATTGACTATATTTTAAAAAACGGCGACATCAAAAAGCAAAAAAGACTAGAGGCCTTGGAACGAGGGGAAAAGATAAAAAAATCAGGATTTGAAAAACTTGCGACAGATATTAGAACGTACATCAAAAAATATACTGGAACAGATACACCAGATAAAAATCTCGAAAACGAGGCTAAAGAATTTTATTTGCGTCGATATTTGACACCTGTAGTCCGTGGTATTTCTATTATAAAACCCGAAGAAAAACTGGCGCGTCAAAAAGACGCTGAGCAAAAACCATGGTTTTTGCTCCCTCCGTGGAAACCTTCAAAAACATTTCTTGATTTATGCGCTCAAATCTACGCATTTTTTATCGTTCCGCAACCAGAAGGTTCAAAAGCAATGATTGATGAACAAAGAGACAGGTCTCAACGAGAATTTATTCAGCGATATAACACGTGGCATACACATATGCACACACGTTTAAAAGAAGCATGGATAAACAGTTGTAATGAATGGAAAAGGCGAAAAGACGCAGGGGAAGAGTTGCGAAAAGAGGATGCCCCGGGGGGTTATCCTGTCCTTATTTCCCCTTCTTTTACTTCTGTCTATGCTTATGAAGATGTTACCCCCGGAGAAAAAGCTAAAGCGTTTTATGCCACGGGTACTCCTGTAAAATGCGACGAAGAACTATATAAGGCCGTCCGCGACGCTTTTAGAACATATTTCCCTATTTCTGAAATTCAGGGAGAAGTTCCCAAGGTTCTTCAAAAAACTGAAAAAAGTTTTTCTGTGAGTTTAATGGATTCTCCAGAAGACAGAATCGTTGGCATAGCAAGGGAGTGGGCACGTCAGCAATGCGAAGCTATTCCAAAGGGAAAGGAAACGTTCAGAGAACTGCTCGCCCTTTCCGTTTTGTCAGGCATGGGACTGGATAACCCCCACATAGCGTCTGTTGCCGCGCATATTGAGAATGGTAGCCTTGGCGAGGAGGATATTAGAATCGGTCTTCAAACATCTTCTACCCTACTTCCAAAAGTCTTAGGACATATACAAAGGCGCATAGGTAAAGTCATTGACAACAAAATGGAAGAATACATGAATGAACAACTTATAAAAGAGGCAGAAAAAGCCGAGCGCATTCAAAATATGGCAAGTACCCAAATAGAGACGACAAAGGAAGAAACAAAAACGAGTATTGATGACCTCGCTTTAGATATCGGACTTGGCGACATTTTTTAACATGTACTGACAAAAGAAGCCCCCGCCTCTAAGGTGGGGGAGGATGTCACGGGAAGAGAATGTCACTGGAAAATCACACACAGAAAGGGCCGGATATTTATATCCAGCCCTTTCTGTGTGAACACGTACCTTAAACGGTGGGGGAAATATCACAAAAGCCAAATTAATAATGGGATTAATACTATACCTACAAATGGGAGAACTCTTACTATTGTGTATTGGGCTTTTTCCGTTCCCACACTTCTAAAGTAGCGATAAAAACACCACAAAGAAAACACAATAGCCCCACTGCTTAAAACGATTCCTTGCACATGCTGTGAGGACATCCCAGATTCCCATACCCCTCGGAGCGTACAGAGGAACATGAAAAGGCCTAACCCACCACATACAATATATATACCGACATTAATATCGTTCCATATCAAAACCAAAGATTCCTTCGTTTTCTTCATTGCGCCGTTCCTTCCAGCATTTATTTTTTGAGCTCCCGCCTCATTTTTTCAATATAATCTTCACTCTCCTGAGAAATTTTACTCTCTCGTGTTTCCGTTTTTTCCTCTATGTTATTTTTACCGATAGTATCTTCATCTATAACCAGATGACTTCGGTCAACCTGATAGGGGAGATACCGAAACCCCATGACAAACTCGGCATCGTCCAAAATATCAACTGGATACAAGCGGAATTGACCATCAACATCCGCCACAATGAGGTCGCCACCCTCAGTCATTCCTAAAATCGCAACAGCCACTTCACAGTTACGGTCATATTTGCCCGTACTGTTTATATATGCCATGTCACTAAAAATACCATGGTCTTTTGTACGATAGCCAATATCACGAAGCATAGACGATGTGGAAGATATGCTATTTTGTTTTTGGTATGTATCATCGCTTATAAAAGCCAACGCTGTTGCTCCCTTGGAAAACGCATACGCA
>Ga0265294_10006435_pt1 | contig 14095 bp, 12 predicted proteins | sample MunlanPumphouse3_FD_192504 | JGI IMG/M metagenome (GOLD analysis project Ga0265294, IMG submission 192504) | Groundwater microbial communities from a municipal landfill in Southern Ontario, Canada - Pumphouse #3 | ecosystem: Environmental > Aquatic > Deep subsurface > Groundwater | place... | reverse complement strand
TGTGATATTTTCTCCTTAGCCATGAGTACTCCTAAGCGGTTGGAGTACATGAACTTTACAAAACCATATTTGTCTTTCCCTTTGGTTATTGCAACTAAACTTGATACTTTGTTTATTCCTAATGTTGAAGATGTGATAAATACAAAAAAATTGGCAATTATTAAAGGATATTCATATGCTGAAATTTTGAAAGAAAGATATCCTTTAAATAAAATTGTAGAAGTAAATAATATACAAGAAGGGTTAAGTAAAGTAGCTAATTCTGAAGTGTTTGGCTTTATTGACACGCTTGCAACCGTTGGATATGAACTTCAAAGAGAGCATATAGGAGAGCTTAAAATTGCTGGAAAGTTTAATGACAATTGGGAGTTAAGCATAGGTGTTCGAAACGATGACCTTGTACTGTTGGATATTTTTGAAAAAGCTATTGAAAGTTTGAGTTTCCAAGAGAAACAAGAGATATTTAACCAATGGCTTTTTGTAAAAATTGATGAAAAAACCAACTATGGCTTAGCTACTCAAATTGCACTTGTACTTCTTATATTAATGGCATTTATTGTCTATAGAAATCGTCATTTACAACAATACAATAAAAAAATAAAAAAACAAGCTACGGAACTTGCAAAGATTAACAAAGAGCTTATCAAGACAAAAAAGAAACTCGAAAAATCTCTTAGTGCCATCGAAGTGCTGTATGATTGTATGCTCGATGCGGTATTTGTATTTGAAGAAAAAACCTGTATTGATGTCAATGAAGTGGCCGTTAAAATGTTTGGTTATGAGACTAAAGATGAGATGAAAGGTTTAAGTATAACGGCATTTACTCACATTCAATCATTGGTTGAAGTGCAAACTAAATTTAAAGATAATACTACTCCTTATGAAATTAAATGTGTTCGAAAAAATGGCACAGTTTTTCCTACTTTAGCGCAAGGCACCAATATTGTTTTAAATGGAAAAAAAGTTCGAGTCTCTGTTTTAATTGATTTAAGTGAAATTAAAAGTAAAGAAAAACTACTTATTCAACAAAGTAAATTGGCTTCCATGGGAGAGATGATTGGAAATATTGCACACCAATGGAGACAGCCTTTAAATATTATAAGCACAACTGCAACGGGCATGAAATTGCAGCTTGAATTTGGTACGTTTAATCAAACCGATGCCGTTAAAGAACTGGATGTTTTAAATGACACGGTGCAGTATTTATCTAAAACAATTGATGATTTTAGAAACTTTTTTAAAAGCGAAAAAGAACAAAAAGTTTTTAGTATTGAACAATCTATTCGAAAAAATATAAAGCTTCTAGAAGGAGCTTTTAAAATGCACAACATTGAAATTGTATTTGATAAAGTAGAAGATTTTAACGTTAAAAGCTATGAAAATGAGTTTATTCAAGCCATTTTAAATATTTTTTATAATGCCAAAGATGTGTTGGAAAATAAGAATTATAAGCGATATATTTTTATAGCTATTTATAAAGAAGATAAGGAAGCGGTTATTACTATTAAAGATAATGGGGGTGGAATTAAAGAGGAGATTATAGCTCAAATTTTTGACCCTTATTTTACAACAAAGTATAAAAGTAATGGCACAGGAATAGGGCTTTATATGACGCACCAAATTATTCAAGGCAATATGGAAGGAAAAATAGAAGTAACCAATGAAACGTTTTTCTATGAAAATATTGAGTATACGGGGGCTGTTTTTAAGATAAAACTGCCTCTTTTATAAAGATTTACACAAATTTAGATATAATCCTTTCCTATGAAAAAAGATAATATTATACTAATGGGTTTTATGGGTGTTGGAAAAGGCACCATTGCACGAGCGTTGGCAGAACAAACGAAACAATTTGCGGTTGACAGCGATGATTTAATAGAGAGTTTACAAAACAGAAAAATTAAAACAATTTTTGCAAAAGAGGGAGAGGAATATTTTAGAAACCTCGAGCAAGAGTGTGCTAATTGGATAGAAATGTGTGTAAATGGTACAATTATTTCAGTAGGCGGTGGATTTTTCAAACGTCCCAATTTTAAAAACCTAGGCACAATTATATATTTACAATCCTCTTTTGAGGGCATTATGGACAGAATTAATAACGCCCCTAATGCGAAAAATAAGTTAAAAAAACGCCCGTTATTGCAAGATATGCAAGAGGCTAAAAAACTCTTTGATACAAGAGGGCCTAGCTATGAAGAGATTGCAGATATTGTTATTGATGTTGAGAATAAAAATATCGAAAACATTGTTAATGAAATATTAAAAAAAGTAAAATAAAGAAGAGTTATGAAAATTATATACACCACAGATTCTAATTTTAAAACCGAATTCGAACAGATATTGAACCGAGCAAAGAGTGATATTAAAGAAGTTTCAAATATTGTTACTAATATTATTGATGATATTATTGAAAATAAAAATGAAGCGCTTAAAGCACATATTGAAAAGTTTGACAACTGGAAAGTTAATAGCGATGAAGAGTTGCAAATAGATGTTAAGCATATGAAAAAAGCGTATGATAATCTTGACGAAAAGTTAAGAAATGCCTTACATTTAGCCTATGATAGAATTAAATCTTATCACGAAAAGCAACTGCCAAAATCGTGGATGGAGTTTGAAAAAAATGGAACTATTTTAGGACAAAAAGTAACAGCAGTAGACCGTGCGGGGCTTTATATCCCTGGTGGAAAAGCTGCGTATCCGAGCAGTTTACTTATGAACGCTATTCCTGCAATTGTTGCAGGGGTTGAAGAGATAATTGTGTGTACTCCAACTCCAAATAATGAAGTAAATGAGCTTTTATTAGCAGCTTGTCATTTATGTAAAATTACAAAAGCGTTTAAAGTAGGGGGTGCTAGTGCCATTGCTGCCATGGCGTATGGAACGCAAACGATTCCTAAAGTTGATGTAATAACAGGACCTGGAAATATTTTTGTAGCAACGGCTAAAAAGTTAGTTTTTGGGGAAGTTAACATTGACATGATTGCAGGGCCTAGTGAAATTGGAATTTTAAGCGATGGCAGTGCCAATGCTAAATATTTAGCCATTGATTTACTTTCACAAGCCGAACACGATGAGATGGCCAGTTCTATTTTAATTACTACGTGTGAAGAGATAGCTAAACAAACCAGTATTGAAGTAGATGAGTTTTTGAAAAACTTAAGCCGAAAAGAGATTGCTCAAAAATCAATCGATGAAAGAGGAGCTATTATAGTAGCTGCTACAATGGATGAAGCCATTTCGCTTATGAATGAAATTGCCCCTGAACACTTAGAAGTTATGACGCATAATCCGTTTGAACTTTTAGCTAAAATAAAACACGCAGGAGCTATTTTTCTAGGTCCAAATACGCCTGAACCTATTGGTGATTATATGGCAGGACCCAATCATACGCTTCCAACGGGAAGTACGGCAAAGTTTTATAGCCCTTTAAATGTAGAGAATTTTTTGAAAAAATCTTCTATTATTAGTTTTTCACGGCAAGCTATTGAAGAATTAGGAGAAGCTTGTGCCTTGTTAGCAGATACTGAAGGTTTAACAGCTCACGCTCAATCGGTGCGAGAACGACTAAAAAATTAATTAACATCAAGGCAAATACCTAAAAATGGTGTTAAGCTATGCATAGAATAAAAAAAGGTGAAAAAATGAGTTATATGAAAGATTGGTTTACAGAAGATGAAGATGATATTTTTATGGGAAGCCCAAAATCAAAATATTTTGATATAAGCCGACAAGCCAATGATGAGATTGTAGAAGATGAAATGGATAAAATCATTGAACGCTATGCGGCTATGGAGTTGATACTTTCACAAAATAAAGATGAAGAGTTTGATATTAATAAACAAATTGATCAATATATTTTTGAAAATGGCGATGAAGTTGCTCGTATGAAAAAAGGTTTGTATATTGAATTTACCGGCGATATTGTTTGTAGACTTGATTCATAAGGCAATATGTGGAAGCGTTAGGTTTAGTTAAAGAGCAAATTAAAACTTTTGTACAAGAGTGTAACGATGAAACATCGTTAGCACTTTTGGATTTACTAGCAACGGGAAAAATGTTGCGAAGTAAACTGATTTTAAAAATTGCAGGAATTAATGAAGAGTCGGTAAAACTGTGTGCGGTTGTAGAGATGATTCACGCAGCATCGTTACTTCATGACGATGTGATTGATGAATCGGATACCCGAAGAGGGAAACCCTCTTTAAATGCGTTGTTTGATAATAAAACGGCCATTATGTTTGGCGATATTTTGTACTCTAAAGCCTTTACCGAACTTAGTCAAATGAATCCAAAAATTGCTTACACCGTTTCAAGTGCTGTTACTTTGTTAAGTATTGGTGAAATGTTGGATGTTAATTTAACAAAATCATTTAACAGTAATTATGATTTGTATTTGGATATGATTTACAAAAAAACTGCCTCTTTAATTGAAGCTTCAGCAAAAGCTGCTGCGATACTTGCCAATAAAGATGAAGAAAAATATGCACTCTATGGGAAAAATCTGGGACTTGCTTTTCAAATGGTGGATGATATTTTAGATATTACTCAAGACAGCGAAACATTAGGCAAACCTGCCATGCTTGATTTTGTTGAAGGAAAAGTAACCATTCCTTACTTATTTTTACACCAACGAACGAATGAGAAAGAAAAATTAGAGGCATTATACAAAAAACCCTTAAGTAAAGAAGAAATGGCGTGGATAAAAGAGCAAATGCAAGAGACTAACGCCTTAGAAGATGCCATTTTAGAAGCCAAAGCCTTAGGAAATGAAGCCATTGAAGCCTTGAAAGATGAAAACAGGCTTGAGCTTGTAATGATAATGAAAGCGATGATAGAAAGAGAGTTTTAATATGAGTTATTTAAGCATAAGTTTTACGCATAAAAATACCGATATAAATACCCGTGAAAAATTGGCATTTCCTGATGACAATGCTAGGGAAACCTTTTTAAAAACCATTTTAGATAATGGCGTTATTAAAGAAGCGGTTCTTTTGTCGACTTGTAATCGTGTAGAGATTATTACAACCGTTAATGAACTTCAAAAAGCAAAAGAGATTATCTTAAAAGTATTGGCAAAATATTCAGAACTTGATTACGATGATTTGAGTCTGCGTGCTAATATTTATGAAGCTTCGGGGGCGATTCATCATCTTTTTACAGTAGCTTCTGCTTTAGACTCTTTAGTTATTGGTGAAACTCAAATTGTAGGACAACTCAAAGATGCATACCGGTTATCTTTAGCAAAAGGGTATTGTTCACAAGGAATAACAAGAGCTATGACCTATGCGTTTAAATGTGCTGCGAATGTACGAACGGCAACGAGTTTAGGAACAGGTTCTGTTTCCGTTGCTAGTACCGCTGTTGCTAAAGCTAAGAGTTTGGTTCCTAATGCTCAAGGCGTAAAAGCCTTGGTTGTGGGTGCTGGCGAGATGAGTGAACTAACTATTAAACATCTTCTTTCTTCAGGGTTTGAAGTGGTATTATTAAGCCGTAATATTAAAAAAGCAAAGCTATTAGCAGACACTTTTGAAAAACCTATTGATGTACAGCCGTATGAAAATATTGACAGACTTTTAAATGAACTTCCTATATTAATTAGTGCGACATCTGCTCCCTATCCAATAATTAAACAAAATATGGTCAACGAGTGCAGTTTTAACCGATACTGGTTTGACATTGCAGTTCCAAGAGACATTGATGAGATTAAAAGTCCTTATTTACACCTTTTTGCGGTGGATGATTTACAAGATATTGTGAATGAAAATATGAGTTTACGAGCCGAAAAAGCCAAACAAGCCTATTTGATTGTTAACCAACTCTCAACAGAATTTTTTGATTGGTTAAAATCGCTTGAAATTGAGCCTGTGGTTAAAAACTTATATTTAAAAGCCAATACGGTAATTGAAAAAAGAGTAAACATTGCCATTGCAAAAGGGTTTGTAGATGGTAATAATGAAGAGAATATCAAAAAATTGTGTCAAAGCGTTCTAAATGAGTTTTTACACCATCCTACCATTCAACTTAAAGATATTGCTAGAAAATCCGAGTGCGATGTGGTGTTAGGTTCTATACAATCGGTATTTGGATTACAAAACGACTCAAATGTGTTGCACCAATGTGAACACGCTATTAAATTTAATACATAGGAAATCTTTTTATGAAATTCAGTCAACTTTTTATACCTACAACCAAAGAGACACCAAGTGATGCTACTTTACCTTCACACCAATATTTAGTTCGAGGTGGATTTATTAACCAACAAGGGGCAGGGTTGTACAACTTTATGCCTTTGGGAAAAATTGTTTTAGAAAAAATTCGTGCAATTGTTAAAGAAGAGTTAGATAATGCTGGTTGCAACGAAGTGCAACTGGGCTTTATAACGCCTTTAAGTCTATGGGAAGAATCAGGCAGAGCTTCTAAAATGGGTGCTGAGATGCTTAGAATAAAAGATAGAAAGAACAACGATTTTGTGTTATCGCCTACAAACGAAGAAGCTATGGTGGAGCTTGTTAAAAACAGAGTAACAAGCTACAAAGAACTACCTTTAAATTTGTATCAAATTAACATAAAATTTCGTGATGAAGCACGACCACGATTTGGACTTATGCGAGGACGAGAGTTCTTAATGAAAGATGGATACAGCTTTCATGCAAGCCATGAAGATATGGTTCGAGAGTTTCATGCAATGGAAAAAACCTATAAAAAAATATTTAGACGATTGGGGCTAGAATTCCGAGTAGTAGATGCAGATTCAGGAGCTATTGGAGGAAGTGGTTCTAAAGAGTTTATGGTGTTAGCCAATTCAGGTGAAGATACTATTGTTGTGTGTAAAGGGTGTTCTTATGGGGCGAATATTGAAGCAGCTGTAAGAAAAAAAGAGCAATTTACTTCATGGTATGAAAACACAGAAGAAGAGCAAAAAACTCAAAAAGTTGAAACCATTGGCTTTAAAACCATAGATGAGGTAAGCAACTTTTTAAATGTTTCAAAAGCACAAACAATAAAAGCTGTCATTAAACGAGCAATTTATGAAGAGGGCTCAAAAGTGGTTGTCTTTTTTATTCGAGGTGAGGATGAACTAGAAGAAACCAAAGCTACAAACAGTGTAAATGCTTTAGAGTTAGTAGATATTAGTGAAGATGAGATTACAGAAGCTGGATTGTGTGCTGGTTATGTAGGGCCTTTTGGGTTACATCCTTCAATTGTTTTTGTAATAGATAATGAGATTAAAAATGAACAAGGTTTAGTGTGTGGAGCAAATGAAGAAAATTTCCATATTATAAATACCGATTTGTCTTTGCTTAAAGAGGCAAAACATTTTGACTTAATTGCTGTTAATGAAGGTGATATTTGTACTTGTTGTGGCGGAGAGTTGTATCATACAAAAGGGATTGAAGTAGGACATATTTTTCAATTAGGAACAAACTATTCTACCCCTTTAAAAGCAAATTTTTTAGATGCCAATGGAAAAACACAACCTTTTATTATGGGAACATATGGAATTGGAGTTTCAAGATTAGTAGCTGCTGTAATTGAACAAAATCATGATGACAAGGGGTGCATTTGGACACCCGCAACCGCTCCTTTTATGGTAGATATTATTGTATCGAATGCCAAAAATGAAGAGGAATTAGCAGCTGGCGAAATGATGTATAAAGAGTTAAAATCTAAAAATATTGAAACACTTTTAGACGACAGAACAAGCGCTCGATTTGGTTTTAAAATGAGCGACTTTGAACTTATTGGATTTCCTTATGCAATTATTGTAGGAAAAAAATTAAGTGAAAATAGAGTCGAAATCGTTGAAAGACGAACACTTGAAAAAACAGAAATAGAGATTTCAAATGTGGCTTCGTATTTAGAAAAATTAATTAAAAAAGGATAGAGGTAAACATGATACTAGATTTCATAGGAAATGCTATTTTTGCGTTGATTATATTTTTTGTGGGAAAATGGTTGGTTGGTGAAGCCACAAATATTATTGTAAAATTATTACAAAAAAGTTCTAAGTTAGATCAAACATTGGTGATATTTTTCAAAAATATTATCTATTATGCCTTGTTAATTGTGGTTATTTTAACAGCACTTGAACAAGTAGGTATCCAAACAACCTCCTTTTTAGCAATTTTAGGAGCAGCTGCTTTAGCCATTGGTTTAGCACTAAAAGATTCACTTTCAAACTTTGCTTCAGGGGTGTTAATTATTTTATTTAAACCTTTTAAAATTGGAGATTTTGTAACAGCTGGTGGTGTTAGTGGTAGTGTTATGGAGATTCATCTTTTTAATACTGAGTTTAAAACAGGCGACAATCAAAAAATTTTAATACCCAATTCTAGTATTACAAGTGGAAACATTACAAATGTTAATGCTCATAAAAAACGGCGAGTTGACTTACTTATTGGAGTTGGATATGACGATGACATTAAAAAAGTTAAAGCACTTTTAACCACTATTTTACAAAGCCATGAAAAAATATTGCAAGAGGAAGCCAATAAAATAGCAGTTAGTGAACTAGCAGATTCTTCTGTTAATTTTGTGGTTCGAGCGTGGGTTAATACCCCTGATTATTGGGATGTACGGTTTGACTTAATTGAAAATATTAAGACAAAATTCGACGAAGAGGGAATCTCTATTCCATATCCTCAAACTGATGTGCACCTCTATAAAGAAACAAAATAATTTTACACTTCCTTTAAAGCTTGAAAAAGTTTTAAATACTCTACAAGAAAATGGCATAAAAGCCGTTCTTGTAGGAGGCTGCATACGAGACTTCTTCTTAAAACAACCTATTAAAGATTACGATATTGAGCTATTTGGCTGCAATGATTTAACAAAAATTCAATCTCTTTTAACTCAATTTGGAAGAGTAAAGCTAGTAGGAAAAAGCTTTGGTGTTTTTAAATTAAAAATAAAGAGTTTAGAATTTGATTTTTCACTTCCTCGAACAGAAAAAAAAGTAGCCAAAGGGTATACGGGCTTTGATGTAGAGTGCGATGCTTTTTTAAGCTTTGAAAAGGCGAGTTTAAGACGAGATTTCACCATGAACTCTTTGGGATATGATTGGGCAAATAAAGAGTTTTTAGACCCCAATAAAGGTTTAGAGGATTTAGAAAACAAAATTTTGCGGCACATTAACGATGAATCGTTTGTTGAAGACCCTTTGCGAGTCTATAGAGCAGTGCAATTTTGTGCCCGTTTTGATTTAACGCTTCATAAAACTACCTTAAATTTGTGTCAAACTATGGTAAATGACGGCTTACTCGAAGAGTTGTCTTCATTTCGTGTTTTTGAAGAGTTTAGAAAGCTTTTACTTAAAAGTTCAAAACCCTCTTATGGTTTTGAGCTTTTTAAAAAGCTCGGAATTTTAAACTATTTTCCTGAATTAAAAGCTTTAATTGGTTGTGTTCAAGAGTATGAGTATCATCCTGAAGGCGATGTTTGGATACATACGCTTATGACCATAGATGAAATGGTAAAATTAAAAACCAACGATGAACTCAAAGATATTTATCTTATGCTAGCGTGTTTGTGTCACGACTTTGGAAAACCTAAAACAACTAAATATTTAAATGGAAAAATAACCTCTTATAAACACGAAAAAGAGGGAATTGAACCCACCCTTTCTTTTTTAAATCGACTTACACAAGATAAAAAACTTATACAAAAAGTGGTTGAACTTGTAGAAAACCATTTAGCTCCGTTTCAACTTTTTTTGCACGACTCTTCACAAAAAGCAGTTAAAAAGTTGGCAAAACGAGTTAATATTGAAGAGTTATGTTTAGTTGCACTCGCTGATTGCAAAGGGCGTGGCATTGAGAATAAAAGTAAGTGTGAAGAGGCGGTCTCGTGGCTTTTAGACAAAGCTACAACGCTTGAAGTACAAAATGAAGCATTGAAACCCTTAGTTTTAGGCAGAGACTTAATACTCTTAGGATATAAACCCAATAAAGAGTTTACTGGCATGTTAGAGTTTGCTTATGAGCTGCAATTAGAGGATGAAAAGATAGATAAGAAAGAGCTTCTAAAATGCGTTACAAAGGCGTATAGGCTTCGAGTTTAGACAAGTTTTTATAAAACTACTGTAATATGTAGTTATTAAAATGTAGGAGTTATTATGGAAAAAGAAATAAATAATCAAAAACCTTCAAATGTGTTGCACTATATTGCGTATACTCTTTTAATTGCAGTGGTTTTAGTGATGGCATATTTAGTGTTTATGCCTGAAAAAACCCTTTTAGAGTTTGAAAAAAAAGCAGTTCCAGTAAGTTTTGAAGATTTGCCATACAGCACTCAATTGAAATATAAAACCAATGAAGAGTATAAAAAAATAGAGAGCAAACTCAATGCTGCATTGGAAGAAAAACAGAGCTTTTTAGATGAAATAGCATCGTTTCAAGAACAAGCAGTTGCAAATGAGTTGGCTAAAAACAAAGTAGAAGAAACAGCAATAGAGGTAAAAAAAGAGGCAGAAAAAAGTAAGCCAACTGTTCCTTTAATTGTAAAAGAAGAGCCAAAAAAAGCACAACAACCTACATTAATGCAAAGTTCACAAACCGCTGAAGCAGGAACAACCCCTGCTAAACGGATTAAAGAGTTTGCAAAATGTTACGATATGGATGTGGGCAAATATAATATTACTCAAGCGTGTAAAAAAAATATAATTGCATTTATAGATAAGCATAAAAATGCTTCCTATTTTGAAATTATTGGCATAATCGATGAAACAGAGTTTACACTATTTAAAAACCTTGAAAACAACAATTTTATCTATGAAAAACTAAAAGTTACTCAACACAGTATTGACACCATGAAGAAACTAAGTCAATCTGGATTAGCAAAACACAGAGCTATTGAGGGTAACTGGGTTATAAAATCTCATATGGGAATAAAAGCAAATGTCTATAATGCAAACTATAATTTGCTTTCAAATGATGGCAAGAAAGGGTTTGTTATTCGAGCGTACGAGTAAGAGCTAAGGCATAAATGCCTTAACTCTTACATTTGTAATTTCACACACCTTACACACACCATTGACTATACTTTTGATATTACATTAAAAGGATAAGTCAATGAAACCCATTAAATTAACCCTAGCAGGGCTTTGCTTAAGTGCAGCAACTTCTTTGTTTGCTGCAAATCACACCACACAAAATCATGAAAATATGAATCATGCCAATATGAACCACGGAACAAACAGTAATTCTCATCATGCAGCATATCACAATGAGATGATGACTAAAGATGACTATAAAGTAGTTCTTCATACCAACAAACCCTTTGTCAATGGAAACAATGAAGTAGAAATTATGATTTCTCATATGGAAAAAACAGTTAATAATGCTGAAGTGAAAATAAAATTTTTCATGCCAGAAATGCCTGGAATGCCCTATATGGAGTATGAAAGTAAAGCAAAATTTGAAGATGGAAAATATAAATGCGATGTAAATTTGGCAATGAATGGAACATGGCAGTATCAGCTTAGATTTAGAACCGATGATAAAAAAATAAGAATGGTAAAAGGGAGTGTAAACTACTAATGAAAGCCAAATCTCTTTTACTTTTTTTTCTTACAATAACTTTTGTACATGCTATGAGTATAGAAGAGTTAATTAATGTAACAAATAAAAAGAATCATACCATTCAAGGATTACAAAAAGCTATATTAAGTACCCAAGAAAATATAATATTGGCAAGAAAATGGCAAAACCCCGTACTTAGTTTTGGGGTTAATGACATCTCTTTGAATGATGCGAGTAAAAGAGATTCGGAAGCTATGCAAGCACAATTTATAGGAATAACGCAGGTTATTCCTATGGGAAACAAACTTGAATATAAAGAAGAAATTGCTTTAAAAGAGCAACAAATTTTGAATTTTATTTTAGAAGATAAAAAACTTGAATTTCAATCAAAGATTTTTGAATTGTATTATTCAATTGCTGTTTTGGAAAAAAAGCATATTGTTTTTGGAACCTATTTAAACAATATAAAAAAGCTTGAAAAACTCAATTTAGCACTGTATGAAGAGAATCAAGCGTTACAAACAGAAGTATTAAGTACGACAATTTTATACTCAAAAATAGAGTTACAACAACTTAAACTTCAAAATATAATTCAAAATTTGTATGCAAAACTTGAAGAGATTACTCAAGAAAAAATTAATCAAGTGCACATTGATACAAGCTATTTATTAAAAGAGTTGAATATGGATTTTACACAACATCCCAAACTTCAAGCACAAGAAGGGCTTTTTAATAAGGCGTTGGTACAAGCACAACTTGAAAAAGAGAATAAAATCCCTGATATTACTTTAAATGTGGCATATTTTCAACGAGATAAGAAATATGAAGATTATTTAAATTTTTCTGTCGCAATTCCATTGGCGCTTTATGGAACAGAAAACAGTAAAGTAATTCAAGCAAAATCTAAAAGCTATGAAGAACGAAGTCGTTTAAAAGAGTTAGAAAAAGAGTTTACCTCTGAAGTTAAACAAATAGATAATGATTTTAAAACAGCCAAAAAAATCCTTACTATTTTAGAAAAAGATATTTTACCCACTCAACAAAAACTTCAAGAAAGTATGGCTATGTATAACAGTTTAAATAAAGCCAAACCCCAAGAGGTAGTGACTGCTCTTAATGAGTATTTAAACTATGAACTTTTGGTACTGGATGAACAATTAATCTATTTTCAAACTCTCGCTAAGGCGCATTATTTTAATAAAGGAAAAATGCAATGAAAATTTTATATAAAATCGCCATTATAGTATCGCTGTTCAGCCTTAGTGCTTACGCTAAAATATTAGATGCTAAACAACTTTTTAATAAAACCACTGTAAAAGTCAAAGAAGAAAAAATTAGCCAAACACAAAGTTTTTATGGGCAAATTAGTGTGGATACAAGTAAAGTGTATGATGTAGTAACAAGGTTTGATGGATATATTACCAAACTCCTTGCCAACGAAGATTTTATGAGTATTACTAAAGGGCAAGCTCTTTTTGAAATTTACTCCAATGATGTTTATAGTGTACAAAAAGAGTTGCGTATTGTTAAAGATATTAATGCAAACTTGTATCAAAGTGCGGTTGAAAAACTGGTTGCTTTAGGCTTACAAGAAAAAGAGGTGCAACGCATTAAAAATTCCAAAACACTCTTAAAAGATATTGCGTTGTATGCCCCTTTTAACTCTATTGTTCTTTCTCGTAATATTAATGAAGGAAGTTATGTTAAACAAGGAGAGTTACTTTTACAGCTTGCTAATATTGAACAGTTGTGGTTTATTGCTCAAGTGTATCAAAAAGATTTAGAACATATTAAGAAAAATCTAAAAGCAAAACTCTATGTGGATGGCTTTAATGCCCCTTTTGCTACGAAAGTAGATACTATTTATTCTACTGTGGATGAATTAACTAATACCGTACCCGTTCGTTTTAGCGTAGAAAATAAAAATTTAGCGTTAAGTCCTAATATGTTTGCCAAAGTGAGTATTCAAACCCAAGAAAAAAAAGCATTGACCCTACCTAAATCTGCTGTAATCCAAAAGGCAGATAAATATTTTGTATTTTTATATCTTTCCTCGCAGGAGTATGAACCACTTGAAATTGAAGCTAAGAGAATTGGTGCTAATGCATATGAAATTATAAGTGGCTTAACGCAAGGAGATGAGGTTATAGACAATGCACTGTTTTTATTAGATTCAGATGCAGTAACCAACTCTTTATATATTAAAGATGAGCAGTGGTAAGGAAAAAACATGGTTGAAAATATAATCTCATACAGCATTAAAAATAAGTTTTTAATTCTTTTTTTTACAATTGTTTTAACACTTGCCTCGTTGTGGTCAGTGAAAAACACCAGCTTAGATGCTTTGCCAGATTTGTCACCTCCTCAAGTTATTGTAGAAGTTAAATGGTCAGGGCAAAGTCCTAAAACCATTGAAGAGCAAATTTCATACCCGTTAATTTCAAACTTAATGAGTTTGCCTAATATTGATACTGTTCGAGCTATGAGCAGCTTTCAAAGTGCGTTAATATATGTGATTTTTAAAGATGGTACGAATTTATACGATTCACGAAACCGTATTTTAGAAAAACTCT
>Ga0265294_10006434_pt1 | contig 14096 bp, 9 predicted proteins | sample MunlanPumphouse3_FD_192504 | JGI IMG/M metagenome (GOLD analysis project Ga0265294, IMG submission 192504) | Groundwater microbial communities from a municipal landfill in Southern Ontario, Canada - Pumphouse #3 | ecosystem: Environmental > Aquatic > Deep subsurface > Groundwater | place... | reverse complement strand
CATGAAAAATGGTATAATTTCTGCATGAGAACATCTCTCTTTCTTGGGAGGTACGGTGAATCATTGCAGAATCATTATACCACAAGGGCTGAGGTGTTCTCTGTTTTCATTTAACTTTACAATACGTTGTAATAAAAAAGGAGGGTAATTATGAGAAAAAGCAATTTTCAAATTCTGCAAGAACACTTCGATTTGCGGAAAGAAAGAAAAAGAATTGAAAAACTTTTTAAAGATATCTTATTTTATAAAGATGATTCTACTGAATGGAGCCCAGAAGAATTGGTTGATCAATATCTTTTTTATAATTGGAAACAAAGAAACAGGTGTATAGATCTTGCTGACATGAAAGAAGTTCTTTGTATAGACGATCTTTTTGAAGATGATGAACCGTCAATAGATAATTTAGTTAAGTATTTAGAATATGTAGTGAATATATTATATCTTGCAGAAAGTTATATGAAAAACAACGATAAAATTAATTACTATAAAAACTACATTGTTTTACGTGAGAACCTTAATACACTTCTTGATAATATTAACCACGAAATCCACTTATGTAAAAACGACGAAAAGGCTCTAATAGTACCAAAAAACGAAGCGGTAACTGCTGTTGCCGATATTGTTAAACCTGAAATAGCGCTAAAAGTAATCAAATATAACCATTATTTGTTAAAGGGTGATATTGAAACTAAAAAAAGTATACTTTTAGATCTAGGGGAAAATCTGGAACCTAAAAGAAAGGAACTTAAAGAATTAGATAAAACATTAGAATCCAATATATTTTATTTATTGAACAATATGAATATAAGACATAATAACAAAGATAAAAGTGGTAAAAATTACAAAGAGTTTGTTTATGAAATGGAATTAAATCAATTAGAAGAATGGTATGATGAAATTTACCAACTGCAATTATTGGCTTTTCTTTTGATAAAAAACGTGGAGCGTAACAAAAAAATTGAAGATTTAAAAATAAAAATGGGGAAATAAAATAATGAAGAACAAGCTTGACGGTCTTTCAATGGACATAGAACAAATCGAAATGGACAAGCTCCGCGCGGTATTTCCACAATGCTTTGTTGAGAGCAAGCTGGATATTGACAAGCTTTTGTCGCTTTGCGGCGAATATATCGACAATGATTTTGAAAAGTATAAATTCGAGTGGAAAGGCAAATCGGAATGTTTGCGTATCGCGCAGCAGCGCAGCATGGGAACGCTTCGCCCTTGTCCGGAGGAGAGCGTGGATTTTAATGCCACACAAAATTTATACATAGAGGGCGATAACCTCGAGGTGCTAAAGCTGCTGCAAACGGCGTATTACCGCAAGGTCAAGATGATTTATATTGACCCGCCGTACAACACCGGCAATGATTTTGTGTATGAGGATGATTTCAAAAACCCGTTGGCGCGGTATAAGGAAGTAACCGGCCAGACGACTAAATCCAACCCCGAAACCATGGGGCGGTATCACACTAACTGGCTGAATATGATGTATCCGCGGCTGCGGTTGGCGGCAAACTTGCTGCGGGATGACGGAGTTATATTTATCAGTATCGATGACAATGAAGTGCATAATTTGCGCAAAGTCTGCGATGAGGTTTTTGGAGAAGAGAATTTTGTTATAAATATAGCTTGGCGTAGAACAGACAACCAACCAAATATTGGAAAGTTTGCACGCGTAAAAGAATATGTTGTATGTTATTGTAAAAACTCGTTATCCTTAACATTTGACAAGCTCTCATTAACTGAAAAAGCTAAAAATGAATATCGTTATGAAGATAAAAATGGTAAATTTCGACGTGCAATACTTCTCGATAAAACGAGAGGAAGACATGTATTTCCAATAAAAACAAAAAGCGGGAATATACTAACAGGTCCATGGATGATTAATGAATTTGATTTTATGAAGTTAGATTCAGAAGGTGGCATTTATTGGACAAGTGGCGGTGATGAGCAACCATATGGAAAAATATATCTCTCTGAAAGTAAAGGGCAAATTCCTAATGATTTTTGGGGCATTGAATTTGGTACTAATCAAAGAGCAAGTTTAGAAGTTGAAGCTTTATTTAATAAGCGCTTGTTTGATTTCCCGAAACCCGTATCTTTACTAAAAACTCTTTTAAGTATTGGCTTAGATAAAGATTCTATCATCCTCGACTTCTTCTCAGGCTCCGCCACAACCGCCCATGCGGTCATGCAACTCAATGCAGAAAATGGCGGCAACCGTAAATTTATTATGGTGCAGTTGCCGGAGCTGTGCGATGAAAAATCCGAAGCGTACAAGGCCGGATATAAAAACATTTGCGAAATCGGCAAAGAGCGTATCCGCAGGGCAGGGCAAAAAATTAAAGAAGAAGCGGGAATACTTTTAGGAAACCTTGATATTGGCTTTAAAGTATTTAAGCTTGACACTTCTAACCTAAAAACTTGGGATTCGTCTTTCATCGCCGAGGACGAGCTATCTGAATTGACTAACCGAATGAACGATATGATGAATACGATTAAACCCGACCGTTCCGACTTAGACATGGTCTATGAAATTATGCTTAAAATGGGCATACCGCTGACTTATTCCGTCACCAAGGTTAACATCGGCGGAAAGACTGCTTACTCCATCGGCGATGAGAGCCCGCTGCTTGTCTGTTTGCGGGAAGGTATTACTACCGAAACCATTGAGCAAATGGCGGAGGAATATATCCCGTCAAAAATCGTGCTGTCTGAAAAATGTTTTACCAATGATACCGCGATGGCGAACGCACATTATGTGTTAAAGGATCGAAAGATCGAATTGAAATTGGTTTAGAAAATAGTAATAATAGGAGGGCATTTAAAATGGCTAATACAGAAATAAAGCAATTTGCAATAACTCAATTATTGTTAAACTCGACCAACCCCCGTTTCGACCCTGTTCAACATCAAGTAGAAACAATTGAAGCAATGCTCAAAGACCAAGGAGATAAGCTCGTTGTTTTAGCTAAGCATATTGTCGCTAATGGACTAAATCCAGCAGAGCTTATTATCGTACAGCCAAAGGATAACAATCAATGGGTTATACGAGAAGGAAATAGACGGATTACGGCTCTGAAAATACTAAATCAACCCACTTTAATTCCAGATGCTTATGCAAAAATCAAGCGGGATATTAAGGATTTAAGCAATTCAACTAATAATGATCTTTTTAAAAATATTAACTGTGTTGTTATTAACGATGAAAAAGTTATAAATGAATGGATTCGATTAAAACACACAGGACAAAACGAAGGAGCTGGCGTTGTTAGCTGGGACACTCTTCAGAGCAGTAGGTTTCAAGCCCAGGTTAGCGGCAAGCCTGATGCTAAAATGTTGTTTTATGAACTTTTATCTTCGTTATTTGAAATTCCGATAAAGATACGGGAAAATTTTTCAAATATAAAAAAAACTAATTTTGATCGTTTAATTGGCGATCCATGTATAAGGCATCTCTTATGTATTGATTATTCCAATGGTGAATATTCGCTTAACAAAGGTGTAAATGAATTTTTATTAGAAGTCTTAAAAGACTTAGCCATTACTGACATTAGCGTAGGAAAAATTTACTCAAAAAAAGATAGGCAAAAATATATTGAAGAGCTGAGAGCCCGGATTTCAACAAAACAAAAAGATGCCCCTAAGGAAAACGAAGAAACAAAGTATACTGACGAGTCTATCTCAGGAAACGGACATGCAAAAACCGAACAAGAACGAATAAGCTCTCAAAGCGATAATACTTCGGACGGCACTCAAAGTTTAAATCTAAGTAATCAAATTAACAATTCCAGTTCGAGAAGCTACCCCATAAAGCGTAAAACACTTATCCCTTCTCAACACAAATTAACAATTGGTCATGCACGTATACTAAAGATTTTTAATGAATTAAAAACTTTAGACGTTGCTACATATCCCAATTCTACAGCTTTTACCTTTAGAGTTTTCATGGAATTAAGTGGCGATTATTATATATCATATAAAAGTCTTCAAAATGTTTCTGTGGACAGTAAATTTACTCAAAAAATTGATGCGATTGCAAATTATTTTGAAACAAATGCAATTATGACAAAACACGAGCTAAGAGCAGCAAGGCAAATGGGAAGCAGCCAAACTCAAAACAACTCAATAAAAACATTTCATTCTTATATTCATAATAAAGATGTTACACCTATCGCAGATGATCTAAAAACTGCATGGGATGATTTATGGACATTTATTGAAAACATTTGGAGGTGATTTTATGGCACACCCATCCCCATTGAGATATCCAGGCGGAAAAATGAAATTAGCCAATTTTATTTACGATGCTATTCTATTAAATGACATCCAAGGTGGAACATATATTGAGCCATTTGCAGGCGGTTCTAATGTTGCTTTATTTTTATTATTTCAAGAACAAGTTAAAAAAATCGTTATCAATGATATCGATAGAGCAATATACGCAGTTTGGCATTCTGTTTTATATAACACTGATAAATTATGCAATAAAATAATAGAGACTCCGATAACGATTAATATATGGGAAGAACAAAAAAAAATACAAAAGATTAAAAACGATGCAAATTTGTTTGATTTGGGCTTTTCAACATTTTTTCTAAATAGAACAAATCGTTCTGGAATTATAAATGCAGGACCAATAGGAGGAAAATCTCAGGACGGGAACTGGAAAATTGATGCTCGTTTTAATAAAAAAGATTTAATAAAACGAATTAGAAAAATTGCTCTTTATAAATCCAGAATTAATCTTTACAATAAAGACGCAATTGATTTGATTTGTGATATTTCCCCCGAATTAGATGAGCATAGTTTGATTTACTTTGACCCTCCTTATTATAATAAGGGCTCATCATTATACACAAACTCTTATAAACATGAGGATCATAAGGCATTAAGCGAATTTATTAAAGGCCTTAATTGCAAATGGATTTTAACATATGATTATATACCTGATATTATAAACATGTATCGCTCAACCGAAAGAAGGCTTTTAACCTTATGTTATACTGCCTCTAAGAAAATATCAGGTAATGAGATGATAGCATTTAGCAAGTATTTTACGATTCCACAAAATAAATATTCTGCAATAAATATTGAATAGTAAAAGCGGTGACTCCATGAAACTTAAATTCAAAAACCAAGACTTTCAAACCGATGCGGTGAATGCGGTTGCGGACTTGTTTTGCGGTCAAGAGCGGATGCAGTCCACATTTACGGTGGAACAGGATGATCCTCGGCAATCGCTTATGAACAAGTTTGGATTTGGCAATAAACTGGTTATCGACGACAAAACGCTGCTAAAAAATATGCGTGCCGTGCAGAAAAAGATGAACTTGCCGCAAACACCAGATTTGAATAATAATCACTTCTGCGTTGAAATGGAAACCGGAACGGGCAAAACCTATGTGTATACCAAAACTGTATTTGAACTAAACAAACGGTATGGGTTTACTAAGTTTATCATTGTTGTTCCGTCGGTTGCTATTCGCGAGGGCGTATATAAATCGTTGGAAATCACGAATGAACACTTTAGCAATCTATATGATAACGCGCCCTGCCGATATTTTATTTATAATTCCGCAAAGCTTTCGGGTGTTCGGCAGTTCGCTACTTCCGCCAATATTGAAATTATGATTATCAATATCGACGCATTTAAAAAAGCGGAAAACGTTATTAATCAGGCGCAGGACAAGCTGAACGGTGAAACTGCGATGCGCTACATACAGGACACTAACCCGATTGTTATCGTGGATGAGCCGCAGAGCGTAGATAATACGCCTAAAGCCAAAGAAGCGATCGCGTCGCTGAATCCGCTTTGCGTATTGCGATATTCGGCGACCCACCGTGAAAAAATCAATCTGCTTTATCGTCTGATCCCAGTGGACGCGTATCAAATGGGGTTAGTAAAGCAGATTTGTGTATCCAGCAACCAAACTGCCAATGATTATAACAAGCCGTATATCAAGCTATTATCGGTGTCTAACGATAACGGTTTTAAGGCCAAGCTTGAAATTGATATTGAAGATAAGGGCAAAGTGACACGCAAAGCCATTACCGTTAAACCTGATGCCGATTTATTCATGCTGTCCGGTGAGCGGGATTTATATAACGGTTATACAATTAGCGGTATTGACTGCACGACAGGTTTTGAAAGCGTGGAGTTTGCCAATACCGAGCTTGTCCGATTAGGGCAGGCTATAGGCGCTGTGAATGAAAACATTATCAAACGAGCGCAGATACGCCGTACCATTGAAACGCATTTTATCAAAGAATTATTGTATTTGGATAAAGGTATCAAAGTGCTTTCGCTTTTTTTCATTGATGAGGTTAAAAAATATCGCGCAGAGAATGGCGGCAAAGGTATTTATGCCGAAATGTTTGAAGAATGCTATGAAGAGCTTTTGAATCTTCCGAGGTTTGCACCATTAAAGGAAAGATTTGACGCCAATGTTTCCGCCGCCCACAACGGTTATTTTTCACAGGACAAAAAGGGTATTTATAAAGATACCAAAGGCGACACCATTGCCGATCATGATACATACAGCACAATTATGAAAGATAAAGAATGGCTGTTATCCTTTGATTGCCCGCTGCGGTTTATCTTCTCTCACTCTGCGCTGAAAGAAGGATGGGATAACCCCAATGTATTTCAGGTTTGCACTTTAATTGAACAAAAATCCACATTTACCTGTCGCCAAAAGGTGGGGCGAGGCTTGCGGCTTTGTGTGAATCAGGACGGAGAGCGGCTTGAAGATAAAGATATTAATGTGCTTCATGTTATGGCGAACGAGAGCTTTGCGGAATTTGCCGCTATACTGCAAAAAGAAATCGAGCAGGAGACCGGCGTAAAATTCGGCGTGCTTGAAATCAGCCTGTTTTCCGGTATTATTTACAGCGAAGAAAAAACGGTTGAGAAGACCGTTACGCCAACGCAAGCGCAAAATCTAATCAGCCATTTTGAAATGAACGGATATCTCGAAGACGGGAAACTGACTAAAACAGCCAAGCAAGCGGCAGAAAACAAAACGATAGAATTACCGCCGGAGCTTGCCCCGGTTGCGAAACAGCTAACTGAAGTTTTATCGAAGATTGAGAACGAGATTGACGAAGCGGCTATTGCGAATATTACATACACAGAGACATTCGTTGAAGAAAAAACCATTTCATATGAGGATGCAAAAGAACTTATTAATTGCTTTGAAAACAAAGGTTATATCGGTAAGAGCGGAAAAATAAAGGACACTCTGAAAACGCAACTTGCAGCCGGAACGCTGGATTTAGGAGAGCGGTTTTCACAAGCGGCACAAAAAGCTATTGTTCGTGCCATTGAAAAGGCTGATAGTAAACCGCAGGTACGTGATGCGTCGCGTGATGTAGTTGTTAAGCTTAATAAACAGGTTATGCTTTCGCCGGAGTTTATGGAGTTGTGGGATAAAATTAAGCAGAAAACTTCATATCGAGTTGAAGTGGACAGCGATAAGTTATGCAATGGTTGTATCAAGGATTTGAAAGATATGGAGACTATTCCGAAAGCGCGTATTATCTCGCAAACAGCGGAAATTCATATCAACCGTCCGGGCGTTAGTTATACTGAGCGGGATTATCGCACCAGCGATTTGGGGCAATCGTATACGGTACTGCCAAACATTGTCGGCATTCTCAGTGAGCAATGCTTGATTACACGCAAAACAGCAGTACATATTTTAGCCGAAAGCGGCCGGCTAAAAGACTTTTTAAATAATCCGCAAATGTTTATTGAGCGCGTGACTGAAATTATCAACAACCGGCGGCATGAACTGGCGATTGACGGTATTCGATATATCAAGCTTGCAGGCGAAGAATATTCTGTTATGGAAATTTTCGATAATACAGAATTTCTTGCTAATCTTGATAAAAATGCGGTTGCAGTTAAAAATAGTGTGTATGACTATATTCAATACGACAGCAGCACGGTTGAAAAACCGTTTGCTTTAGAGCTCGATAATGATCCGGATGTAAAAATGTTCTTTAAAATCCCGAGTCGTTTTAAAATTGAAACACCCATTGGAACTTATAATCCTGATTGGGCGGTTTATTTTGATAAAAACGGTGTGCAGAAGCTCTATTTTGTATTTGAAACCAAAGGAAGCACAAGTTTATTTGATTTGCGCACGCCGGAGCAGCTGAAAATCCATTGCGGAAAACGGCATTTCAAAGCATTGGATAATGGTGTGGTATATCAGGTAGCAACAGACTGGAAAAAGTGTAAGATAGAAATGTAGTTTAATTATAGAGATAAGCTTAAAGGATTACTTCCAGCACCCTTCATACCGTACCTGTATCAAAAATCGCCGCATTTCTTTCTTGATCAGCATCTGCATAATTTTTGTCAGTGCGGAATGCTCTGAGCATCTTGTTTAGCGCAACCTGACCGATGTTGGAAATAATATGACTAACATATCGGAGGCTTCGTGTTACTGGTTGTTGAGTGATTTTCTTTGTTTACAGCATATCAAAATCTGACTTGACTTTGTTGGTATAAAAAGTTACTATTTTCTATGCTGACTTGTCTCGAAAATGTACCGGCATCCTCCTCATAGGGGTGTGGATTGAAATGTACTTATAGTTGTTTCCGGCGCCGAGCGCTCCGTGTCGCCCCCCTCATGGGGGCGTGGATAAAATATAAAAGTTATACTAATCAATTATCCCGTCGTTTTCCATCAGAGGGTCTTCCGAATAGACGCGGCGGAGATCGAAGTTTTTAAGCTTTCCGCTGTTTTTGATAAATGAGAACGGCTTACCCGTGACATTGACCTGTTCGCAGTCACAAATAGAAACATTCGTTATTTCCGTATCCTCGCATATACCGACAGTCGGAAGAGCACAGCGGGTTTCGTATCTGCTGAGATTGGATATACGCAGGTTTTTCATACGAAGGCCCGATTTAATGGCTATGAGCGGTTCGTAGTTGCCGGGAACGTCAATCGTCCCCTCGCAAAAAGAAGCGCTGATGTTTTCCAGAGTGAGGTTTTCTACTATTCCTTTTTTGCCATGGGCTTCGTAATATTGGCTTATGGTGACGCAATACGCGTAAAAGGACCCGTAAACATCGGAAATATGAATGTTCCGTATGGGGGTCGAAACCGAAAGTATCCGGACGGCGGAATGGCATTTCTCCGAATAAATGCCTTTGACGGCGATGTTGTCGATGGGACCGTGGCATCCGTCGTCTGAAGTGATGGCGAACAAATCGTCGTGACAAGCGCCTTTTAAATCGTAGACATACCCGTTTTTGCAACCGCCCTCACAATGGATCCCATCAAGATTCCAAAGCTTGGGGCTGCCTTCAGTGTAGTCAAACACGATATGCCCGATTGTAAAATCCTCTACATAAGCCAGCTGAACGCCGTAAACCACGGGATTACGGATTGTCAGGTTTTTCAGGGTAAAATTTTTGATTCCCCTGAAACGGAAACACATACCTGAATAACCGGAGTAAAACTTTCCGCTTTCGGGCGTGTACCCGTCGCGCTTACGTTCCTCGAGCCCGGTTAATCCGTTCGGCATTTTAAAATGATAAGGATTTTGCCACTGATTTTTGTGGTTCATATCCCAGATCCCGCCGGAAATAGATATGTTTTCGTTCCAGTCGTCCGGTTCAGAGTTTTCCGCCATCAGGCAGTTGGCGTTATCGAGCAGGCTGATGACGGCGTACCGCGGAAAGCGGAGTTCCTGATTGGAATGCAGCCTGAGCGGCTTTCCAATGCGGTAGCATTTTTCAGGAGACGGCAGGTCAACCATCGCCATGCCGGAATCGAGCATTTCCTGTATTGCCGGCCGGTCGTCGTGAACGCCGTCGCCGTAAAGTTTGTGTGTCATACTTTGCACCCCGTGTTTTGTTATTTTGCAGCCGCGGTTAGTCGGCCGTTTGGTTTTTGTACATTTCGATAATGCCGTTCAAGTCTTGTTGAGCCGCTTCTTTTCTCGCTTCATAACCCGAAGTGAATGAAAGGCTTCCATCCATAAGCGCTTGTAAAAGCCACGGCAGCGAGGTATCAATGCTTGCGTTTCCATGACTGCCGATATTATAGATAAACCCGAGATCCGTTCCGCGTGTGTCAAAAATAATGTTGAGCATATCGATGCTTTCATCATCAACGGTTTTTTGGTATTTCAACGTGCGCTCGATATATTCCTTTTTAACCGTGGCTGTTGAAAAATAACAAAAGGTTTGCAAGCATTCGGAAGCAAACGCTAATTCTTCTTCGTCTAATACGGAGGGAATAGCAAACGCGTTCCCGCTGTAGCTGTTTAAAAGCGAATAATAACTTTCTTGTTCCTTGTTGTATTTTGGTATAGGAAGAAGACCGAAATCATCGTTCATGCCAGAAAATCTATGTATAAAAGACAAGTTGTCGCTGAAAAACAAAGCTCTGCCTTCAATGAACTGCTGGCTTGTAAGATCTAAGGGAGAAGTGGAGACCCCGAAATAATCGTTTGCGCAGCAATATACTTTTCTATCGGAAAAAAACTTGGTCATAGACTCGATTGCACCGGATGAGCGTTCGTTATACATAGAAAGGCGCAATATGCCGTTGTTTTCGGAAACAATTCTTTCGCCGCTGCCGTAAAACCAATTCCAACTGTCGTCGGCTTGTCCTGCATAACCCATTTTATCATTATAATCCATTTTCCCATCGTCGTTTAGATCGACAGAACACAGCTTAGCGTATTCATAAACTTTTGTAAAAGTCCATTCGTTGTCCGTTACGGTCTTATAAAGATCGGGAAGTTTTAATTCCTCGGCAATGTTTTTGTTGAAATAAACAAGCGGTGTGGCGTTGAACCCGTAAATGCCGCAATCCCCCTGAATAAAAAACAGCTTGCCGTTGACTTGCGCGGTTTGGTTGAATGAGCGATCCCACCAGCTCGCGTTCGTATTGAAACCCGCGATTGAATTGAGGTCAACAAAACAATCTTCGCCGGCGAGCGCGCCGAGAGTATAGATCGAGGGCGCGACGACATGAGCGCCAAGCGTCCCCGCGAGGTTGTTTAGGCGAATCTCATTCATCGCCGTGCCGCCCATACGGTCGGAAGCGACGTAAATTTCACGTATCGATACACCGAGATGCTCTTCGGTTAGCTTGTTTCTCGCGTCTATCGCTTCGTTAACGTTGGTCGTCATAAAGTCGTTGAATTCGCCTGTAAGATCGTTTTCAACGATTTCTGAATTGTGGTCGTTTGATACCCATGTAGCATAAACGATAAATTCTTTGCCCTCATAATTTCTCTTTTGGATGTTAAATTCCGGTTCGCCGGAATTATCGCTTGATTCGGACGAGATCGCGCTTTCGGCGGACGATTGATCGGAAACCGCGGATTGAGACGGATCTCCTGAGCCGCAGGAAACCAAAGCCGAAACGAAAACTAAAAACGCAAGTAATAATAAGACAGTTTTTTTCACACTTGTTCCACCTTTCGTAGTTTAATTTATTTGTTGGGTTTTTGCAAGCCCCGTGATATGATTGCGCTGTAAATTTAACGTTTTATCACGAAAACGCTCCGGAGCGTAAACCAAACCGCGCAACTTGAAAGCATCGTTTCCCGGCGCTGAGGAATATGTTCCGTTCGCGTTTTGCCATTGCGAAGAACGCGCCTTGTTCAGTGACGATCCAAGCGGTTTTTATTTTGTTTATGTTTGGTTGCCTATGGCAATGAATTAATTATTTTCACCTGCGTTATCGATTACACAAGCAAGTATATCACACAAATCCACTTAAGTCAATAAATATTCGCAAATTTTACTGTAAAACCCGCTTCGGAAATTTTCTATTATAAATATTTAAATAATTGCGCTTTTCCCTTTCCTTTTACGCGCGGCTTTGGTATAATACATGAAGTAAGGTAAGGAGCTGCGGGTAAATGGAGCATCAGAAAAAAACCACTATATATGATCTTGCGAAAGCATTGAATGTTTCCGTCGCTACGGTTTACAGAGCGCTGCACAATACCGGGCGAATCAGTAAAACGACAAAACAAAGTATTTTAGATATGGCGGAAAAAATGCAGTTTAAGCCGAACCAAACAGCGCAGGCTTTGCGCCGCAATCCCATACAAATAGGCGTGCTGCTTTCTTCTTCTGTCGAACAGTTTCTTCAAAAAGTCAAAGCGGGCGTCGACGCCGCTTTCAACGAATTGCGCAGTTTAAACGTATACCCGGATATTCGCGTCATCGTTGATACGGGCGCGAAAGCAACCGCTTGCAAAGAAGATCAGATCATGCAAGCGCTTGATTCGTTCTGCGACGGCAAACACGACGGCGTGATTCTCACCGTTTCTTATCCATCCGCGCTTTACGATGAAAACATCCGCAAGCTTGTTGAACACAACATACCCATAGCCACGCTGGTTGCGGATATTCCCGTGCCAAAACGCGTCTTTCATATAGCGACCAACGGCATTGCGGCCGGTGGTATCGCGGCAAGTGTGCTCCGCCTCTGCTGTGAAAAAAAGCGCGTGGCTGTTTTAATCGGCAACATGAATTTGCCGGTGCACAGAGAAAATGTAGAGGGATTTAAACAAGAAGCGGAATTTTCACCCTTTTCAACGATTGATGTTTATGAGCATAACGATGACCCAAAGCTTGTTTTAGAAACCTTAAAAAAAGTGTTTGAAGGTCCTGTTCCATATGACGGGGTGTATTTCGCGACGGCAAGTTCGGCCTTTGCCGCGTCTTATATAATGAGTTTTCCAAAAGAAAAATTGCCGAAAATAATAACGACCGACTTGTTTGAAGAAAACCGCCGTCTGCTTTCCGAAGGATATACAATTTCAACAATTTTTCAAGATCACTTCCGGCAGGGCAGAAACGCGGTGCGTACGCTTTATCAGCACCTTATCGGCGAAAAGTGCGACGAAATTATAAAAGTAAACCCTTCCGTGGTGTTCAGATCAAATATTAATACTTTTTACACTCCTGAAAATTAGAACAAAAAATTAAATTCAATATCGGTTAGAAATCGCGGAAAAAAACCCCGTTTGTCTCAGAAAGACGAACGGGGTTTTTGCGCTTAATGCTCTATATAATATAGAAGATAGACTTATCTGGTTCTTCGGATAATGACCGCGCCTGCCGCTGCAATAAGGGTGATGAGTGCGAAAATGAAAAGATCCGCGTCGCCCGTGTACGGCGTCTGTGTACTGCTTTCGGATTCCCCGCCGCCAGAAGGCTCTTCTGTGATCGGTTCTTCTGTGGTCGGCTCTTCAGTAGTCGGTTCTTCGGTGGTCGGCTCTTCTGTGGTTGGTTCTTCGGAAGAAGGTTCTTCCGCGAACGGATCAATATACCCATCAGGCTTCACAAAAGAAAGATATGAATTGGAAACGAAAGAGTCATCCCAGTAATGGATCTCTTCGCTTTCGTTGGAATCGATTACTGCATCGGCAAAGTCGATGCCGGAAAGATAAATCACATCCCCGACTTCAATAGAATCGAGCGCGTAAGAGTTTGCTATGTTAAGCGGTGTAATAAAATTCGGGCATTCGCTGTACGGGATCCCGAGAGAAGGGGAAACAGCGTTATAATACCATTCGCTTCCGTTTGCGCTTTCAAAAAGATCCGGCCAGTTGTTTCCGCCGTTCGCGGCGATGACGAAGCCGTTTTCAGGAATTTTTACATCATTTTTCGGCGGTATAAGCTCATAGGTTGCAATACACCGATACCCTTGGGAAACTTCGTCGTAATCGAAAACCACGACTTTACTCCATTCAAAGGCATTCCCGTCTTTGCAAAGATCCTCACCCCAATCGGCATATGTGTATATCGTGGTCGCGCTTTCAAAAGCTTCTTTGGTGTTTGCCCTCATTAAATAAATTTCCATGTTTTTGCTTTGGGCGAACGCGCTTATTGCAAAATATGCAAACAGCATGATCAAAACCAGATTCAAACATAAAATTTTCCGCTTCATAAACATGGATCCTTTCGTATAAATTCGTATTGTAAAGTTAAATGAAAACAGAGAACACCTCAGCCCTTGTGGTATAATGATTCTGCAATGATTCACCGTACCTCCCAAGAAAGAGAGATGTTCTCATGCAGAAATTATACCATTTTTCAT
>Ga0265294_10006433_pt1 | contig 14097 bp, 11 predicted proteins | sample MunlanPumphouse3_FD_192504 | JGI IMG/M metagenome (GOLD analysis project Ga0265294, IMG submission 192504) | Groundwater microbial communities from a municipal landfill in Southern Ontario, Canada - Pumphouse #3 | ecosystem: Environmental > Aquatic > Deep subsurface > Groundwater | place... | reverse complement strand
ATCTTCCTGTTCCATCACCTCTAGGCACAATCTTCCTCCTAAAATCTAATCTTTAAGGTGGTCGTCTAAACAACCCCTCCCATGTGGTCCCCCCCCTCGTCCTCCTCTTCCTCTGCAGCGGAATCGGGGGCGCATACAACCTGGCATCGAGTAGCAGCGTTGATTGACAACACCACTTTGCCAAGCTTCAAGGATATCGGCCACATCGCCAGCGACGTAGGAGATCACCTCAATATTGGCATTGAGAAGCTCCTCCTCGTATTCACGCGAGATTCCCCCACAAATTATCGTTGTTACCCCATTCCTTACGAGCAGTTCAACCTTTTGAGATAAACTCTCATCACTAAACTCAAGTGTCGTCTCTACACGCACACTCTCCCTCTCCACAATTAGGAGCTGTTTAGCTACATCAAAGAGGGGGGCAATTCTCCCATTCCAGACGGTTATCGCTATCTTCATACTTACTTAGATACGCACTAAGCGTGCCAAAGTTAAATTAAATTGTTTAATTTATTAATATACAGACAATTACAAAATAACTAAAAGAGAGACTTGTAATATTTGTCTTATTATTGCGACAACTATTTAGGACGACTATTCCCATTTGTCGCATTTTTACAACAACTCTAAATTTATCTTCAGTTGCTCCATTTTGCGGTAGAGAGAGGAGCGGTGGATCCCTAGTTCATTAGCTGCGGCAGCCACCCTCTTGTTGTTACGTAGCAAGGAGCGCACTATAAAGTCGCGCTCGGTGGCCCGTTTAGCCTCCTCTATGAGGTTGATTTGGGTGGGAGTCTCAATGGAAGGGGCCACCTGGGCAATCTCTTGAGGAAGGTCGTTTATAGTAATCTCATCACTTTGCGACAAGACCACCGAACGCTCAATGGCGTTCTCAAGCTCTCTCACATTCCCGGGCCACTCGTAGGCGTAGAATTGGGCGTAAACTGCAGGGGAGAACCCTTTAACCCCCTTGTTGTTTAAGATGTTGTAGCGTCCTAAAAATTGGTTAGCTAAGAGGGGGATATCCTCTTTGCGCTCCCTTAAGGGGGGGATAGTGAGTGCAATAATATTGATGCGGTAGTAGAGATCTTGTCGAAATGTCCCCTTTTTTACCAACGCCTCTAAATCGCGGTTAGTAGCGCATATAATACGGGCATCGCTCTTCTCACTTTTACGACTCCCGAGTGGTTCATACTGCTTCTCTTGAAGCACTCTTAACAACTTAATCTGCATCGCCTCCGAGATATCACCAATCTCATCTAAGAAGAGAGTTCCCCCTGTAGCGAGGGCAAAACGACCCGGCTTATCTTGGTCAGCTCCGGTGAAAGCCCCTTTACGATAGCCAAAGAGCTCTGATTCGAGGAGGGTGTCAGGCAGAGCACCACAATTGACGGCAATAAATGGTCCCTCTTTTTGATTACTGCTCTGATGGATGGTACGAGCGAGAACCTCTTTACCGGTTCCCGACTCTCCCAAGATTAAGAGGGTTGCAGAGCTGGGAGCTACCACGGGGACCATTGAGAGTACTTTGCGCATCGCTTCACTATTGGTCTCCATCTCTCCATAGCGCTCTCTAGCCCTCAGCTGTTTGAGTTGCTCAATCTCCCTCAAATCGCGGAAGGTTTCAGCTCCCCCTATTATATGCCCCTCTCTGTCTCGCAAAAGGGCCGAAGAGACACTCACCGGGAGGCGTTTCCCTTCAAGGTCGACAATATAACCGTTGCGGTTAATGACAGCTTTGCCACTCTTAAATGTCTCGGCGAGGGGACAGTTGTTCTCACACATATTTGATTTAAAGACTTCACTACACGGCAGACCGATAGCATCTTCGCGGAAGATACCGGTTATCGCCTCGGCGGCTCGATTGAAGGAGGTGATCTTAAATGAGGTGTCGATGGTAAAAACACCATCGCTAATAGACTCAAGAATTGTATCGGTAGTAATCTGCTCTTTATTATCTGCCATATCTAATAAGATAACCGAGGGGTGCTAACAGTCAATAGAGGGAGGCTAAACAAAATAATTTGGATAGGCCTCTTTCAAGATTTTTTGGTCACACATAACTCGGTCGAGATGTTGCTTTAGGTGGGCTTTTGCCTTTCGGCAATCACGCTCCTTAACCGCCTCTAGAATTTGTTCATGGTCACTCAGCAGGTCGTAAGGGTTGAACATATCAAGGCGTAACATCCTCTCACGTATGAAGTGGGGCAGGTAGAAGCCTATTGCATCATAGACTGTCTCCTTGCCACACCCAATATAGAGGAGACGGTGAAAGTCGCTATCACACTGGAAGAATCCAATCACCTCACCATTTTTGGCAAGTTGGCGTTGCAACTCTAGGTTCTCCTCAAGTTTATCAATTTCAAATTTTCCACATTCGCGACAGGCTAGCTCTAAGATTGCCAATTCAACGGTCTCCCTTAAAAATCTCCCCTGCTCCACCAATCTCCCATCCATCAAAGCTACCCGTGTCCCCCGTTGGGGATAAATCTCAATTAGGCGCTCTCGACAAAGGTCTAAAAGGGCTTCACGTACCGGAGTTCTACTTAACCCTAAGCTGGTAGCAATCTCTTTTTCAGAAATGGGTTCTCCCGGGTGCATATCAAGCAAAAGGATGTTTCGTCGTAGAGTCCGATAAGCATATTGGCGAGAAGACTCCTCCCCTTTTTTCTCTGAATAGATCGTGAAGGACATAAATATAACTCTCCTTTGTCACCCAATTTAGATGGATAGAATCGCATATATATTACCATATTTGATTAATAAAAGACAGTAGTGATACATATAATTATCAATCGATGGTTACTGTTTTATTGGGTTTAAATCACCATTCCACCTATTAAAAGTAGCTATCTCATCAATTGATTTACGCACTTGAACAGCGCTCTCCTGCTGTAAGTGTTTCTCACTCAAATGGGAGCTTTCCCCAGGGTAACCCAACACTATTAGGGTTAAAAGAATCTCATCCCCCTTTAAGCCTAATACCTCTTTAGCTTGGTCTGAGTTGTAGCCGGCAATAGGATGGACATAGAGCCCCTCTTCAACGGCTTGGAGCTGGTAATTCATCGCGGCCATCCCCAACTCAAAGAGGGCGTACTCCCTCTCTTTTAAGCGTAGTGACCACTCAGGTTTTGTGATAAAAGCAGCAATAGCCGGCGATTTAAGGGCCCAGTAGTTGCCCCCAGAAAGACTCTCTTTAAGCTTACTCAAATAGGGTTCGTCTACCACAGTGACGATATGCCACGGCTGGTTGTTGGCACTTGAAGGGGCTAGGCGAGCTGCCTCCACAAGGCGTAACAACACCTCTTTAGAGATCGGTTTTTCACTGAGGGCACGGTAGGCCCTCCTCTTCTCAATTGCTTCTAATAGCGCCATATTCTCTCCAATTTATAATAATCAAAGATAAATCTACCTATTTTATCCCCAAAGGGAAAGGACTCTACGCTAGGTGATTATCGCCTCAATATTTAAATGAACTCTGCCAGCCACTTAAGAGTGAGATAGTATGGAAGTGGGTTGAAGCTTCAAGCAAGTTCTGCTCTAAAGCAATTTTGGTGTTGAGATATTCGAGTTGGACTTGCAGGTAATCGCCCTCTTCTCCATATCCTGCGGCTACCTTGGCCTCTTCAATCTTAATGTTTTCATCTAAGTAGGCAATTTTCTTCTCTAGATAGTTGTTGTTGGCTAGAGCTAATCTTAAAGCACTTAGACTTTCTGAGAGGGTTTGAATAATCTGCTCTCTGGCTGCAATAGCATCGCTACTGGCGCTCTCTTGTTCTGAGATTCGCCGTTTTACAGCCCTCAGCTGTTCCCCTCCATCCCAAATAGTAGTTTGGAGCCCCAGTGTCAAATTAAGAGTATAATCATTTTGTCGATACCAGTCAGTTTCAAAAAGGGGCAGGCGTGGCCCTCCATAACCGACACTAACCACTAGAGCCAAGTCAGGCTTCCAGTTAAGGTTAGCCTTCTCCAAATCGACCGCGGTTTTGGCCAAAGATTCAGAAAGGGAGAGGGCTGAGATTGTCGGTCGCTCGCTACTGATTGCAGCGTTGATAAGTTCTTGGCTATTAACAGTGAGTAGCGCATGGTAGCGCTCAGTGGTGGCACTATGGTCAATAGAGGTGAGTTCTAGATTGCTTATCCCACAGAGGGTGCGCAGGTTGAGTAACAAGAGTCTCTGCTGATGGGCTATCTTCTCTTGGGCAATCTCCAATTCACTGCGACCAACTGTGGCCTTTAAGAGATCAAGTTCTAAAATCAAACCACTGGCATAGGCTTCTTTGGCAATTTCCTCAAGACGTTCTACGATTAAACTCCCTTCTTCAAGCAAATCTGCTATTTTACCTAGGTGGTAAAGGGCATCAAGGTGAATAGCCAACTCGCTTTCAATTTTTGAGCGCTGGTCACTGAGTTGCAAGGAGCGTATATTGGAGAGCTGTTGGGTAAGCTTAATTGCTTTAGAGATCTTGCCCCAGGTGAAAATTGGTTGAGTTAAGGTCATTTCAGCCTGATAGTGTGTATTCTCCATCCCATCGTAGAGGGTTATGTAGTCCCCTCCACTCACTGGAGAGAACCCTGCTGGCCACTCTATTGTCCCCAGAATCTCATCGGGGTCGAGGACAATGGGACCTATCTGGGGATTCACCATGTAAGTCCCTGAGAGGGTGAAATCAATGGTGGGCCACCGTTTGCCTTTAGCATCTTTGACATCAAGGAGGCTCCGTTGAAGCTCCTGTTGAGCTTTGTGGAGTGTTGTGTTGTTCTGTTGGGCAGCTTCGAGGAGCACTTCGAAGGTGTAAAGTGGGGTGGCACTTAGAGAGCCCACTATTACCAAAAAGAGGAGTAGACTTAACAGTAGACGTGTAACACTATTTCTCATCGATATACCCTACCCTACGGTATATTTCCAGCAACAACTTCTTTCAACTCGTGATTCATTCGAAGCGTGCCTAGATCTAAAGAAACTTGGTCACTACGGATAGAAAACTCGTAATAGTAATCTCCTACGGAAAGCTCACCATTTTTATCTTTATCAACAATTAAGACCACTTTTCTTTGAGCAGAAGTGCCATCATATGTATCTTCTTCCCATCTCATATTGGTCCCTAGGTTAGTAAAAGTACCGTGTCTAATAATGCCACCATTGGCTCCGGTTCCCTCTGATCTAGTTGTTGTTTGGGCTCCCGCTTTTTCAAATAGCACAATCTCGTCCCCATTAAGCTCACCAAGCCATATGGTGAGGCCATTATCGACAGAGGCTTTCTCACTCCCATCGCGATCTTCAGAATCTATTTCACCGCTGATTAGGGGGTAGGCGTGGCGACTCTGCTTCAAGTAGAGTTCAATTACGCTATTATTCCCCGAGATTGTAAAGGAGTCTTCATCGATTAATGTCCCCTCTTCGTCACACTGCATCCAGGTTGAATTTTGCAAAGTTGCAGTGGCAGAAACATTAGGCTTTTCCAATGCTACAGGATAGGTGACAGCTATTGTACCGCTACTTCTAATTGTTGACCGGACTACTTTTTTAGGAACTTCTGCCCCTTGGTCTACCTCAAGGCGTACATCAAAACTTTCGTTAATCAAGTTGCGCGTTGCAGCATCATACAGGTCAACTCTGATATTGGTAGTTTGATTAATCTTAGTAAATTTCTCATCAACCATGGAGACATTGGTGCTGTCACTGGTGATCCAGACTGGGTCCTTATTTATTTTTAACCCATAATCTTCATGGTAGAAGAGGAGAGCAATCTCTTTGTAATCAGCTGTCTTACCAAATTCAGGAAATGTAGATTCCCAAATAATTTTGTTGATTACAAATGAGCCATCGGTATCACTATTGGTTCGCGCAATATAGCCGGCGGCATTACTAGGATTAAAGATACCTTCAGTGTAATTATCAAAATCACTGTCCCGTTGAGTTATGTTGGTGTAGGCATAGATTGCCATGTTTGCAATCCCTTCATCACTCTCATCATCGCGGACTTTGCCGCCTAAATTGGCTTTAAAGACAGCTGAACAAGATGCGAGGAGAACGAGCATGGAGATGAGTAGAAGTAAAAGTAGTAGGCTCTTTTTCAAATGAGGTTTATGCATGATGTGCCTCCTGTAAACTATTTCTTTTATAAATTCTGCGCCGCTCTGTTAGTCGATAGAGTATTGGAACCAGATACAATGTGATAATAGTTGAGGAGATCAATCCTCCGGCAATAGCTTGGCCGAGCGGGGCATAAATTTCGGAACCTAAGCCAGTGGCGAATGCCATAGGGACTACACCAAAAATCGTAGTTAAAGTAGTCATGAAAATTGGGCGAATTCGACTCGAAGCACCATCGATAATCGAAGAGTCTAAAATTTCAAGCTGTTGCTCGCGTGTCACCATTGTTGAGTCGAGTTCTTTTTCGCGTCGTTCGCGTAGCAAATTGGTGTAGTCAATTAAGATAATCGCATTATTAACAACCACTCCCCCGAGAGCAATAACTCCAATCACCGCTATGAGGGAGATAGTAGAACCAAAGGCTAACAACCCTCCGACGACACCAATTAAGCAGAAAGGAATGGAAACCATAATAATAAACGGTTGGCGAAACCTCTCAAATTGAATCACCATTACAGAGTAGACAAGGAAGATACCGATACCCAATGCAATAGCGACGGGGCCAAGGGAATCTTCGATGAGTTCAAGAATCCCTCCACTCTGGGAAGAGACCCCCACTGGCAGTGGATTCTCTTTGAGGTACTCCCCCATCCGTTTGTTTATTCCAGAGGTATCTTCACTAACCAGTGTCGCCGAAATGGTGACAGATTTGGCTCGGTCAATCTTGTTAATTTGAGAAATGGTCAGTTCCCGGTGGAGGCTGGAGATATCGGCAAAAGAGACGTTCTCTCCGGCCCCTCCGGGGACGAATATTGTCGCTAAGGTGTTTTCACTGATTGGCATATTTTTCAGATCTGAGTCTAGCTGAATATCGTAGCGCTTCCCATCGGTATGGGTAAAAACTCCAGCGTCTAGCCCACGGAACAAAATTGCACTAGTGACCGCTGCCTCATAACTTGAGATACCAACAGAGCCCATCAATTCGTGTGACACATCGAGGACAAGCGTCTCGCTGTCGTAAGTGGAATTGGTATTCACTGAGACAACATCGGGGTCTCGATTCAATACTCCCTTAATCTCATCCGCAGTGGCCACCAGAGTCTCTAGGTTTTCACCTGTCAGGGTTAACCCATACCCACCTCCCCCTGAGATGAAACCAATTAATTTGTCGTAGCCTCCGTTGGTGGTCTTTATTGTTGCCCCAGGTAGCTCAGCAACCAAACTATCTTGGATACTGAGCATAATTTCGTGCACCGAGCGGTTGCGCAATTTGCGATCGACTAAGAGGACGCGTGCATAGGCATTACGTGCAGAACCGGTGAAGGCAAAGCCCGACTCTTGTCCGGAGAAGATGGTAACACTCTCTAATTCATCTATTTCTCGCCTTATAATCTCTTCAGCTAGTTGTGCCTTTTCCCGTGTTTTTCCCAATGGTGTACCTACGGCAAACTCCATGTCGATATAAAAATCTCCGTTATCGGTTGAGGGGATGAATGAGTATCCCAAAAACTGGGCAACCACGAAAGTTAAAACTAATATCCCAGTGGCAGCCGTGATAATAAAGCGTGGACGGCGGAAGCTTCTCTTGATGACTCGACCATAAAAACGCTCAATGGCAGCAACGGGACGAGCACTAAAAGCATCTCTCTTTACCAATAAATCTTGGGGTTTTAGCAAAACGCGCATTAGAAAGGGGACAACCGCTAAAGCTACTACCAAGGAAGCGAGGAGGGCAAAAATCAGCGAGACGGCTAAATCTCGTACGATGTTACCCACCAAGCCCTTCATTAGAGCAATTGGAATGAAGACCACTACCGTGGTTAAAGTTGAGGCCATGATTGATGATCCCACTTCACTGGCACCGGTCTTAATCGTCTCGACAACTCCCATTTCTCCCGATTTATAGTGGCGATAAACCTGTTCCAACATCACAATTGAGGCATCCACAACCATTCCCAGAGCGACTACAAGACCCGAGAGACTAATCAAGTTAATAGTAAGGCCTGCCACGCGCATTCCGGTTAGGGTAAAAAGGATACTAAGTGGAATTGAGACTGAGATAATAATAGTAGCTCGAATATCAGATAGGAAGATTATAATAACGATTACCGCCATAACAACTCCGAGCAAGCCGGAGGTTGTAACTGTGCTCAAGGAGGCGCCAACATCGCGACTATCATCGGCTAAAATTGTTGTTGTTATCGCCCCTTCGGTTCGCTCTTGGACTGATTCGAGAACTTTTTTTATCGCGCGGTTAATAGAGAGAACGTTACCATCCAGTCGCTTGGTGACTGAAACCATTAACAGCGACTTTCCGCCGGAGTCAACATAGACATCTCGCTCAGCTGGCTCAAACCGCATATCAGCGACATCAGCAAGGCGCACGATTGCACCACTAGCGTCAGCTCCAACGGGGAGTAAAGCTATATCCTCAGAAGTAGAGAAGGCTCCGTCAAAACGGATATCAGAAGAGCGACCACGGTAAAGGGCCTCACCAATTGGTAAACGTGCGTTAGAAGCAGAGAGGACTTGGTAGACTTGCAAAGCCGAAATCCCTGTAGCTTGCAATTTCTCGGTTGAGAGGGTAATTCGCAACTCTAATTGGTCGTCTCCAATAATAGAGACATTGGCCACTCCCGGAATTTTGGTAATTTGGGGAATCATCTCATCTTTAACATAGCGGCTAAGACTTACGCGGTCCTCTCCCCCCTCAACTGAAAACATGAAGACGGGAATCATTGTAGCACCGCCGACAATAGCCTGAGGCTCTCCTAGTAGATCTTCGGGGAGCTGTGCTTCAAGTCGGCGAATCCTGTCTCGCACTTCAGGGAGCATATCATAAGGGTCAATAGAGTCTCTAAAGTTAATGGTAATCCAGCAGTAAGAATCAAAACTTTTGGAGACAATCCCTTTAAAATCTGGCAAAGTTACAAACTCTTCCTCTAAAATAGCTGTAACATCATGCTCTACGTCCGTAGCACCTGCTCCAGGATAAAAGGCAAGAACTTCAACCGAAGGGAGTGAGATATCGCCCATGAACTCCATATTGAGTCCTAGAAAACTGTAGATACCGAAGACGCAGAGAGCGATAACCAACATGGCAATAACGACAGGGTGATCAACTGAGAAATGGGAAATCTTCATCAGTGCGTTCCTTGGTCATCAACAACAGTAATTCGCTGTCCATCAAAGAGACGGTGTTGCCCATCTACAATAAAACTAGCGTCAGCTAATTCGGGGGGGAGAACCAAATAGAGGTTGTTTTCTGCAACTGGATTCAGTTCAATCCATTTGGCCCGCTCTTGCTCTGCGTCATAAAGGTAGGCATTGCCATCAATGGTTCTCACCGTTTGGCTAACTAGCGGCACATCGCATAAACGTTCATAAATAAGATTGACCTGAACGTGCATACCTGGACGGAAATCGGTGTGTCCTTCAGTTAAGAGACAGGTCACTAAAAAGGTTTTCGACTGGGGTTGAATATAACTGGAAATACCTTCAACTTCAGCTAAGGCACGTTTAGGGGCACTGTTGTCCTCTTGGGGTCCCGACTGTCGAGGTCTTTCAATTGAGGCTGTCAAATGTTCTCCATTTTCGCTGATAATATCAAAATAGCGCTCAGGCACATTTAATTTAACGACAAGCTGACTTAAGTCGGCCATAATTGCTACCGGCTGACTAGAAGAGGCAATATTTCCAGCAGCTGATGGGATACTCAAAATAGTGCCCGAAACAGGAGCTTTGACTGTTGCCCAATCAAGTTGTAGAGTTGCCAGCTCTAATTGTGCTTTAGTTGCGTCGCGTTGGGCTAACGCCTGTTCTCTACTCTGCAGTGTAGTCGCTTTGGCTTCATAGAGCCGATTAACCCGCTGATAGGTGCTTTCAGCGACACTGTAGGCGGCCTGAGCTTGCGCTAACTGTTGTTGATAGGCTTGGCGGTCAATAATAGCAATTGTCGCATCCTGCTCAACATAGTCTCCCTCTTTCACCAAGTACTCTTGGATAGTCCCTGAGACAAAGGGGATAACGGGAATAAAGGCTTTAGCTTCGACAGTTCCTGATAGTGTGATACTACGCTCTAATGAACCAATTGTGGGCTGTGTGACCACAACAGGTGGTGGGGGATCAACATAGGAGGTTTTCTCTCGTTGACCAAGAAAGGTGTATGAAATATACCCGATGCCAGCCAAAACTAAGACTAAAACAAGGTAGCTAAAAAAGGTCCCAAGTTTTTGCCAGAAACTACTTTTTTTTGCCATACAGACACTCTATACGGAATTAGATAATTTTCAAAGGCTTTAGGTTAAATAAGTTAGATATAATCGCCTATTTTAAACGAAGTTTTCAAAAGATTTAAAACAGTAATGGATATCACCTTACCGTAATTTTGAGAAATCTTCCTTACGGTTAATTAGAGATATTTACACTACAACTGTTCCCACTAAGGGAGACAGCCGGACAGTTTTGATGAGGCGCCAATGGCGCCTTTATTTAAGAGAGGTCCAATTCACGATTAACCAATTCGATATCAGCTAGAACCATCAAGAGGGACTGCTTGAGGCGTGACAGGCGTTCACAGTGGGCTCTTTTTCCTATTAGCTTAGTTGTCCTTTGTAGAAGCTCTTCAATACCAAGGCGGTACTTCTCTCTACCCTTGGCATCGAAGTGTTGCACCAGGTAGGTTGGAAAGCCGGGGCCTACACCAAAGAGACGCTCCAAGAAGAGTTCACCGGGAATTGCCTTTTCAGGACTCTCGAGGGACCAAAGGAACACATCTTCCAATCCATCAGCATACTTCTCTTCTATAGTTCGATTCCTAACTGAGGTGTACGAGTCGAAGAAGAGCCTCTCTCCCTCTACAAAGAGGTGGGCAATCTCTTTTGCCTCTGCCTCATCTTGGGGATTGTAGAGCCTCTCAACAGCTTCTCTGACGATTGAGTCGAGAGGGCGGCTTGGGTCTTGGAGAAAGAGACCGTTACATAGGAAGGTGAACTCAACACCGGGATTTGTGAGGGGAGAGAGGTAGAGTTCACAACTGCGCCCTCCATGCTGGTAAAGGCGCCCAAGGTGCTCAATATTTTGTTGGAAGTGGGGGATAAACCAGCGGAGGCGGTCCCACCTTTGGGGAGGATAGATCCAAAACCCATTGGCTGTCCCAAACGATGCACCAAACTTTTTGATAAACTCGGGGCGGTCCTCTTCAGCTACAAAGATTCCATGGCTCCCAACGTCGATGAAGACATCAATTACCTCTCCTAGAGGGCGCAGGGCTTCAAGTTGCCCTTGGTCAAAGACATCACCCCATCTTAGGTAACCCGAGGTGTTCACCAACAAAGTCTTCTCCGGGTATTTCTCCCTAATGTAGGTAGCGACCAACATATTAATCCGATTGTAGTACTCGATATCACTATATTTTTGACATTGGTCACAGTGGCAACGCCCTTGGTCGGCCGCTTCGAGGTGGTATCCATCAATTTCAAAGGTGGTGTCGACAAAATCGACCACCCTTTGCATTATCTTTTCCGCTTCCGCAGAAGATGCACACATCACCTGACGGCTTGTTCCCCTCACAGCAGCGTTGGTCGCCACTATATCTTCAAAACCCCAACTGTAGACACCAAGTCCATAGATTAGTTTCAAACCGTGCTTATGGATAATGTCGATAGCTTGGCGTACTAGAGCTTTACGTTCTTCGTTGACGGTTGAGACAATGTCGTTTGTCCAGCGGTTGTTCGTGATTAACCCAAAGACATCGAAGTACTCATACCCCGCCTCTTTGATAAATTTCATTGTCTTATCGAGTGAGGAGAGGGTCTCCTCATCAATCCTGATTGAGGGCCATTCTTCACAAACAATTGGCTCAGTTCGTGAATCGTTTAACCAGCACCCATAAGCAATCCGATAGGTAAATTCTCCTCTCTTCTCCATTTTAACCCTCCAGTCTCGATTGCATGACACGATCTAAGAGGACTGCACCTACGAGAACTATCCCTTTGACGACATCTTGATAGAATGAGTGGACTCCCATCAGGTTTAATCCGTTTCCGATAAACCCAACTATAAGGGCCCCTATAACCATTCCAAAGATTGAACCTTCTCCCCCGTCGAGACTGGCTCCACCGAGGACTACAGCGACCACTACATCAAACTCAAACCCCTGCCCTATGTTGGCATTCCCTACTCCGAGGCGCGAGGCCATCATTGTCCCAGAGAAGCCCGCCATAGTCCCCACTAGGATATAGAGGATGATCCCAACCCGGTAGATATTTATCCCACTCAAGAGAGCTGTACGTTGGTTTCCCCCAATAGCATAGGAGTACTTTCCTAGCAGGGTCTTGTGTTGAATAAAGAAGAAGATAAGAAAGACCACCGCTGTAATAAAAATGCTGAGCGGAATTGGCCCAATAAAGCCCCGCCCTAGGTAGGTGAAGTTCTTTCCCAATCCAAGGTGGATACTAGCACCCTCGGTGATTACCCAAGCGACTCCTCTAACCGAGTACATTGTCCCCAATGTAGCTATGATTGAGGGGACCTTCATCACCACAACGAGAAATCCGTTTAACAAGCCAATCAAAGAGCCCACCAAGATTGAGGCAACAATTGAGAGGGGTAACGGCATCCCTTTAGTGACAAATATTGCCGAGAGGGTTCCTGAAATAGCCATAATTGACCCAATTGAGAGGTCAAAATTACCCGAAATCATCAAGAGTGTGACGGCACACCCTGCCAATATAACGGCCGAAGTTTGGCGCAATACGTTGGTGATATTGTTGTATGTTAAAAACTCAGGAGTGAGGATGGTTAAAACAATTAAGAGTACCAACAACACTCCGACAATCATATATTTTTGCAATTTGGTCTTATCTTTTACACGTTGAACCTTCATAATCCTACACTCCCATCGTTATAATATGGACTTTTTGTGGGTCTAACTCTTCCTGTTTCAAACAGGTGGCCATGCGCCCTTTAACCATCAACACCACGCGATCACAAATTGAGGCAATCTCTTCGTATTCGGAAGAGAAGACAAGAACCGACGAACCGGCTGATGCCAACTCCCTAATGATTGAATAAATCTCCTCTTTGGCCCCTACATCGATTCCGCGACTAGGTTCATCGAGCATCAAAACCTTAGTCTCAGAGTGGAGACACTTGGCAATTACAACCTTTTGTTGGTTTCCACCACTGAGGGTACGTACCACCTGGCGGTGACTATGAGCCCTAATTTGCAACTCATTTATATAGTGCTGAGCAGTCTTAACTTTCTCTTTTTCACTCAATCCAAATTTTTTAACAAACTTTTTAAGGTTAGTTATTGTAATATTGTCGGCTACATCGAGCTTCATCAAGAGCCCTTCGGAGAGCCGCTCCTCGGGGACCATTGCTATCCCGTGAGTGTGGATTGCTTGTCCAGGGCTATCTATTTTAGCTCTCTCTCCATCTATAAATAGTTCACCTGAAGTCCATTTATCGAGCCCATACAAGGCTCGGGCAACTTCACTTTTACCAGCTCCTCTAAGGCCGTAAAACCCAAGAATCTCCCCTTTGTGGAGGGTAAAAGAGACATCTTGTACAGCAGGTGTGCTCATATTTTTAACTTCTAAAACTGGCTTATCCCACTCTACATCACGTCCTTTGGAAAATCCGGGCCTTGCGCCCACCTAAATCCTGAAATAAATCACCACATAAATCCTAAAATTATTCGCCACCAATTCTGGTATCATGGGAAGAAATGTTCTTCTTTGAAGGACAATTCTAACTATGGAGGTAAGAATAGATGGCGTCTTACAAGAAGATTCTCGAACTATACTGTTCGGGGTTTAACATCTCACAGATTAGTGAGCGAGTCGGTCGCGACCGAGCTACGGTACGGAGAGTCATTTCCAAAAGTGAAGGGAAAGGGATTCTCCCGAGCCAATGGAAGGAGTTGGATGAAACTCAACTCAGGGGTATGCTACGCAAGTCAACAAAAGTGAAGCCAGAATACTTTCCAATCAATT
>Ga0265294_10006432_pt1 | contig 14097 bp, 10 predicted proteins | sample MunlanPumphouse3_FD_192504 | JGI IMG/M metagenome (GOLD analysis project Ga0265294, IMG submission 192504) | Groundwater microbial communities from a municipal landfill in Southern Ontario, Canada - Pumphouse #3 | ecosystem: Environmental > Aquatic > Deep subsurface > Groundwater | place... | reverse complement strand
TTAAGTGAAAGTTTTAACCCCCTGAGCCATGATCAGAAAAGTTGAAAGTACGTTAACCAGCACTCCGGTGTTAGAAGGCGCCGGAGTTAAGTTACAGCGGGTATTTGGGTATCCGCGGAAGGGATGGCTGGATCCCTTCCTGATGTTGGATCATTTCGGATCGGCCAATCCGGAAGACTACCTCGCCGGTTTTCCCTGGCATCCTCATCGGGGCATTGAAACCGTGACTTATATGCTGGAAGGAGAATTCGAGCATGAGGACAGTATGGGCAATAAGGGTGTCATTAAATCGGGCGATATACAGTGGATGACAGCTGGTAGCGGCATTCTGCATCAGGAGATGCCAAGAAAATACGATGGGATTCTGAATGGATTCCAATTATGGGTCAACCTCCCAGCAGCAAACAAGATGATGGCTCCAAGGTATCAGGATATCCATGCGCACCTGATTCCCGAGTTCGACTGGAAGGGGATTCATATCCGGCTTGCTGCCGGAACCTTTGCGGAGTACACCGGTCCGGTGAAAGATATTGTTGTCAAGCCCCTGTTCCTAGATATCACCATGCCCCCCGGAATTCAACAGACTATCGACATTCATCCCGGACATACCGTATTTACCTATGTCTTTAACGGGGTATCCTGGTTCGATCAGAAGATGGAACATGCCATTAAAGCTGGAACTCTGGCCAAGTTGGTTGATGGTGATCAGATCATGATCTGCACCGGAGACTCTCCAGCCCGCTTCTTGCTTATTGCTGGCAAGCCGCTCGGCGAACCTATTGAATGGCGCGGGCCGATTGTGATGAACACAAAAGAGGAGTTATATCAGGCGTTTGAGGACTATCAGACTGGCCGATTTATCCAGCAGAAAGGCTGAAATTGCCTGAAAAACAATTCTTTATCGCTTATTTACAGATCCGAGACCGCTGACTGACTGTCTCACTTCGGGGTTGCCACGATATTCGATGGCTCCCACACCATCCACGTGAGCATCAAGCTGATAGTTTGCCCATACCGATGCTTTGCCCACCCCTTTGAGGCTCACCCGGGCCTCGCGGCTCTCGAGTTGCGGGGCATCCAGGCTGCCGGCACCTTTTAGGCGTGCTTTGAGGGTATCGGTTTTCCCTGAAAGGCTGATAATCCCGGCTCCAGGCAAGTCAACATCCACTAGACCAGCTTCTATATTACTAATTATCAACTCTCCAGCACCCTTCAGAGTCACATACACCGATTCTGTTTTCAATCCTGACATCTTCACGCGGGCCGCCCCAGAGACAAAAATACTGTCGAGGTGCCTGATAGTTAGATAATATTTTAAGTTTCGCCCATCAAAGGCACCACCTAGAAAATGCATCGTCTTATCAAACCATCCGGCATCGATGTCAAGAGTCAGCTCCCCTTCATAAACAGAAGCTTTGATCGTCCTTAGAACATCTTCGCTGGCTTCGATACGGAGAGCCTCCTCCTCGCCCTGGGTGATAAATAATTGTCCGTAATCTTTCAGGATAACACGGGAGACATCGTGAATTTCGACATGTTGTGTGGTCAGGTCCATTGAGTAGGGTTTTAGAATTAGCACGTAAAATTACGCTGTTTGAAGGTAATTATCAGTATTCAAGACCGAAAACCTTCGGTAGGTTATCCGATATCCATTTTGAAGATAAAACCGATCCCGTGTCGGTTTTCGATGCGGATTGTAGGATCAGCGGCCAGGTATTTGCGCAGGCGGGAGATGAAAACATCGAGGCTCCGGCCGGCAAAGTAATCATTGCCCCCCCACAGATTCGCCAGGAGCTGTTCGCGGCTAAGCAGCTTTCCTGTATTACGGACAAAATAGGCTAATAGTTCTGCTTCCCGAGCCGTTAACCTGGTCTCTCCTCCGGGACCTGTCAATATCATCGTATTAAGGTTCAAGGTTAATCGGGAAAACGAAATCAAGTCAGACTGAATAACATCGCTCATGACTCGGGAGCGCTTCAGAAATACTCTGATTTTCAGGATCAGTTCTTCGATGCTAAACGGTTTCACCAAATAATCATCCCCTCCAAGTATCAGGCCCTCCAGCTTGTCCTCTTTCAAAGATTTCGCTGTTACAAAAATGATGGGAATATCCTGATCGTTCTCCCTGATTCTCCGGGCGAGCGTAAACCCGTCCATTTTGGGCAGGTTGACATCCAACACACAGATATCAGGACGGTTAGCAGAAAAAAGTTCCCAAGCCTTAACCCCGTCAAAGGCAGGCTCAACAGTAAAACCCTCACGTTCAAGATTATCCCTGATAATGTATTGAAGTGTTTCATCATCTTCAACATAGAGAATCCTGGGGTGTCTCTTTTCGGTGTTCATTTTGCCGGTATCTTTAACACAACCCGTGTCCCCTGATCTTCATTATTCTCAATGGCAACGCGCCAGCCATGACTCCGAGCCACGCGTTTGACATAGTAAAGCCCTAAACCAAAACCCTTAACATTGTGCACATTACCCGTTGGCACCCGGTAGAAACGGTCGAAAATCCTCTTGCGGGAGGCTGGTGGAATTCCGGGACCACGATCTGCAACAGCAAGCAGGGCATATCCATCTATTACGCTGACACTCAAATGAATAAAGGGTTCTCCATCTGAATATTTCAAGGAGTTATCAATCAGATTGAATAATACATTGGTCAGATGAAGAGGGTCAGCATTGATGATCACCTCCTGATCCGGCAGGTCGGTTGTTACAGTGGCCCGGACCGACTGGAATATTGATGACAGCTGATTGAGGGTTTCGTTTATCAGATTTTTCAGATCTACCTTTTGTAAATCCAATTGTACCCGTTTTTCGTCGACACCACCTGATTCAAGGACCTGGTCAACCTGTTTTAGGAGATGCCCTACCTGACTCCTAATGATCTCGCTGTAACGGTGTAGGCGGTCGGGTTCCTGGATGATTTTCGGGTTTTGGAGCACGTCGGCCGACATTTGCAGAGAGGCCAGCGGAGTCTTGAATTCGTGAGTCATGGTATTGATGAAATCACGTTGTATTTCAGTATAACGGCGTTGGCGCAGGATGATCCACTGGGAATATCCGAAGAAGACAATCACCAAAACCAGTATAAAAGAAAAGAAATACCAGATGCTCAATGAATTGAGCAAAACATGATTCCGTCCGGGAAAATTGATCCCGAAATAGTACGTCAGGTCTGCCTGCTTTGGCCACTCTTCGGCCAGGGAGTGTATTTTAGATTCCTCTGCAAACCTAACCAGTCGGCCATACTCCATCCTATCCGACCGGCAATCATAAATTGCATACTCAAAATCCAGGTCGATTCCCCTCGATTTAAACTCACTAATAAGAAATTGCTCCAAAATATGGGGATCAATTTCCGAGTTAGCATTAACAATATAATAACTTGAACCTTTGCGTATTACAGGGTTCTCCCGTGGAGGATCAATGCCATTATACCGGGCAAGGTTTTGAGCTGCTGAGCGCAAGGCAATTTGAAGAGCGCGATCCAGTTCGCGGTCCTCCTGGCGGAAAGCTTTTTGAATAAAGTAGGCCTGAACGGCTATGATCCCGATTATCGAGAAGATTCCGAGGACCAATACTAATCTGACAGCGTTCCGGTTCATCATCCCGAAGATACCGGTTTATTGGATTCGGGGCAAAGATGCTTAACAACTCGTTAACAATTATTGCCAACTGGTTAACTATCCATTCAGTGGTGATGGTCTATCTTTGTATCATCACAAAAACCCAATAGAGATGAAAAGAATTCTGTTATCATTCACGATTTTCGGTGCCCTAATGTTCTCAATGAGCCCAGCCATGGGTCAGAAAGTAGTCAGAGCAACAGATCTGAACAACAAGAAAATCAATACTGGGGTTGTCAATGAAGAGACTAGATCTACCTCCCAAGCCCTCGAAATCAAAGGTAACGAAAAGAAGCAGGCGATAACCGGGCAGAATGAATCGAACCCGATGCAGCAAGGCAATGCAACCATTGTCAGGACAAGTTCAGTTAATCCACCGGCCAATAATCCGGTTCCGTTGACTTGTACCTGGGATCAGACCACCTACGATTTTGGCAAGGAGGTTGAACATCGCAAACCGGTCACGGCAACTTATACCCTGACCAACAATGGCGAGGTTCCGGTTACGATTTCGGCTGTTTATGCCAGCTGCGGCTGCACCGCACCAAGCTACACGAAGGAGCCGATTAAACCAGGGGAAACGGGAACGGTGTCACTCACATTTGACGCAAAAGTGAGTGGTGTTTTTTCCAAATCAGCTAATGTCAGGCTCAATGATGGACAACGTTATTCCTTGATTATCAAGGGCGAAGTTCAAAAAGTGCTTTAAATATTTCGAAACAGGTGTTTGTAAAGATCCCGTCAGAAGACTCTTCTGGCGGGATCTTTTTTTTAGATTGCAACAACCTTATTTCTCTATCTTTACGGGATGAAAAAGAGAAACCTGCTCCTGCACCTCCCTTTCCTCCTATTCGTTGGACTTCAGCTTTATAGCTCCTGGTCCGGGGAACGTCTGTATGAGTATATCGGCAAACCTTTTATCCTCCTCTGGATTGCCTTTTACTTTATGATCAACTGCCGTAAAGCCCCATACCGATGGATGGTGTTGAGTGCTTTTGCGTTCTCCTGGATTGGCGACCTTTTCATGATGTTTGCCTGGAAAAACGATCTGTTTTTCTTTGCCGGGGTTGGAGGATTTTTTGTGTCTCAGGTATTTTTCATCCTCACCTTTCTTCATTACGGCAAAGGGAAAGGCCAGGGGTATATCAAACGTAAGCCAGCCTGGCTTCTGCCATTTCTAGCCTATCTCCTTTTCATATATCTACTTGTCAGGCCCGGACTGGAGGGAGCGATGAAGCCGGTTGTTCTCATTTATGCGATTTCGCTGATCGGAATGGCTGTCGCCGCCCTGAATCGATGGGAGCTAACGCAGTGGCGCCGGTTCTGGCTCACCTTTGGCGGAGCATTGCTTTTCGTCTTATCGGATAGTCTTTTGGCCTACACCAAGTTTATTGCGCCGATCCCCGGTGATGCCCTCATCATCATGATCTCCTACATAGCAGCCCAATACCTCATTCTGAGGGGCATCATGAAAAGTTGATGTTTTGGATGAGATGCTATCAGAGAGGAAGATCCGCCGGAAGAGGAGCAAAATGGACACTGGAAAAGCCGCCAGAAGCTGTATCTTTGATCCCAAAATTTTCTTGACATGTTGCGCAACATCATTTTGGCCCTGATTCCGGCCCTCATTCTCCCGTTTTCACTCACTGCCCAGGAACCTTCTAATCCGGTTGATCTCGTCAACCCACACATTGGTGGCATTGCCCACGTGCTCATGCCAACGTTCCCAACAGTGCATCGCCCCTACGGAATGCTCCGCTTTTATCCCGTGACTAGTCCGGGTATCCCCGACTCCTACCTAGCTGGCCGGATATACGGATTTCCCCTGAACCGCCCGGAACATCGTGGAAGAGCAGTCATTACTGTTATGCCGGTCAGTGGGATAAATCAGGTAACCAAGTCTGATCTTAGCAGCAGCTTCGATCGTGATTTTGAAAAGGTTACGCCCTACCATTACCAGGTCCTCCTGGACAATGGTTACATAACCGTTGATTTTGCTCCCACAGAACGATGCGGATTCTTTCAGTTCAGCCCTGAATCCACTAAGGAGTTAGTTCTGGTGTTCCAAACAATCGAAGATGGAACTTTTAACCTGAAGGGTAATCAAAATTTGATCGGCGAGGAGTCGGTCAAAGGCGCTACCCAGCATGTCAATATCTGGTTCAACCGACCGGTAAAACAATCAGGTTATGTCGATGAAGATGGCAACATTGTTGAAAAGAAAAAGACTAAAGGTAAGGGAATCAGATACTTCGTCGCTTTCAGCGGTTCAGAACAGGTCAAAATGAATTACGGCATATCCTGGGTTAATCAAACACAAGCAGCGAGAAGCCTGATCCAGGAGATTCCTGGCTGGGATTTCAACAAAACCATTCGTGACGGGCGTAATGCCTGGAATGCCGAATTGGGCAAGATCAGGATCAAAGGAGGGACGCATGATCAACAGGTGACCTTTTACACGGCGTTATACCGGAGTATGGAGCGAATGGTGAACATCAATGAAAATGGCCGATACTACAGCGCCTACAACAAAAAGAACAACAAGACTACCCACAATGTTTATGTCGATGACTGGAGTTGGGACACCTTTCGCACGCTGCATCCATTGCGATTTCTCATCAGTCCCGACCGCGAGGCTGATATGATTAAATCTTATATTCTGATGGGCGAGCAGAGCGGCTGGATGCCAACCTTCCCGCAGATTACCGGGGATGCCAAATGTATGATCGGGCATCATCAGGCGGCCATCATCGCGGATGCCTGGATGAAGGGTATCCGGGGGTTTGATCTGCCACGCGCCTATAAGTTACTTAGGAAGAATGCTATGGAAGGCACCATGATTCCATGGCAGGAGGGACCAGCGACGGAGCTTGACCGTTTTTACCGGGAGAAAGGCTGGTTTCCGGCGCTGGCGCCGGGTGAACCGGAAACCGTGAAAGAGGTAGCGACGTTTGAAAAGCGTCAGGCTGTAGCCGTGACACTCGAGCACGCCTATGATGATTGGTGCCTGGCACAACTGGCTAATGAGTTAAACCATATCGAAGACCGGGATGTATTGCTGGCTCGCGCCAAAAACTACCAAAACGTATTCAATCCGGAAACTGGTTTTATGTCGCCCCGGAAGGCCGATGGCAGCTGGGTGGAGCCGTTCGACCCGAAAACATCCGAAGGGCCAGGCTGCCGGGAGTATTTTGCCGAGGTTAATTCATGGAATTACAGCTGGTTCGTTCCGCACGATATCGATAATTTGATCACGCTGATGGGCGGTCGAGAGGCATTTGTTTCACGTCTCGATCAGCTATTTGAGGAGTCATTAACCGGGTATGCCAAGTGGGGGACCTTTAAGGAGCAGCCGGATGCCACCGGGTTGGTTGGTCAGTTTGTGATGGGCAACGAGCCCGGATTCCATGTACCTTACCTCTATGTTTATGCCGGGGAGCCCTGGAAAACCCAGCACCGGATTCGTCAACTGATGGATGCCTGGTTCCGTAACGATGTGATGGGGATCTGCGGTGATGAGGATGGCGGAGGACTCTCCTCGTGGTATGTATTCTCTGCCATGGGATTTTATCCAATGACTCCCGGTCGACCGGAGTACGTCATTGGCAGTCCGCTGTTTGAGGAGGTGACCATTACGCTGGGTAAAGGCAAAGAACTGGTAATCAAGGCTCCAGGTGTCAGCGCACAAAATAAATATGTGCATGGAGTCACCGTCAATGGTGAAGCCGCCGGCAATCTGCGCTTCAGTCATGCGGCGATCGCTGATGGTGGCACCATCCTCCTAGATTTAGGGAGCAGGCCGCTGAAAACCAGCAACTGACAATGGATTACCCCATCCGCTAGGTTGGGGGATGCAGTCTTTTCTGGAACCATCCTCGCACTTTCAGCATGGTACTACGCTGACTGGCCGGAGCTTTCCGGCGAGCGGTTGAGTATTCATCGCTACCTTCGGGTGCACCCCATCGAATCTCCACACAATCGTTTGGATTGTAGGCCATTTCAAATGCTTCCCGTCGAGCCAGAATGGTGGCCAGGGTGAGGGTCCAGTCGGAACTATCGCTTCGCTGATAGGTGATCGACAGATCAGCTGTTTTCCTTGAGATGGTCTGTCTCAAACCAGTGACAACCCGCTCTATATTAGCCATTTTACCAACTCTAAAATCCTCCGGGAACTGTCGTACCTGTTCGGGGAATCCCAGCACAGCATCCATGGCGATCAGCAGTCGGAGGTCGCGGTTGGGGGTAGAGAAATCCTCCCACGCTCCCCCCGCCAGAAAGACCCCCGCTTCACGGCCCGGCATCGGGATCACGGTGTCGAGGTGGCTCTGGAGGTACTTCTCTCCGTTGGCAACGGACTGCACACGCGCTAGAAGTTGCTCATGGAGGGCCCGGATCAGATCCAGGAGGACCATTTCGGGGTCCATCGGTTTAGGGCTGATAATCCGCTCCATGGTCCGGTAAAAAACATCAGCAGGAAGACTTTTCTGTTGAAGAGAAAATGAGGAGATCCCCGATAGGCTGTCGATCTCGCCGGATGTAAGCAGATGAAGAGCCCCCTCGTCCACCACGATCGGCCTGAAAGCTTTAAAGCCGGGCTCTCCCACCACCTCATGGGTGTTGAACAGAAAGTTACCTTTCCAAAAACGCTTCACCGCTACGGTGCCATCGGGCTGAGCATCAACAGCCAGCAGGGTTCCGGGTTGGTCACGGGTTTGGGCAATCCATCTCACCAAAACGAAGGTATGCCCGTAGGGATCGGCAAAGACCACCCCGGGGCGCAAGCTCGCCCGCATGAGAGGTACCGGGTAATAATCTGATCGTTCATTGCTGAGGGCTGTCCTCGCTGATCCGGAATGAACTCCATTCATCACCCGACGCAAAAAGGCATTATAAGTCAAAACCGGATTCTGATTTGTGGCTGGGGTTTCATTGGTAATCCAACGGCCAGTCTGCGGCGCTTTTCCCAGCCATCCGCGGTCGGCTTCGTGATACCCAAAGGGTAAACCCATCTTCCATGCGAAATAAGCACGCAGAAAATAGGGATTATCGGCACAATCAGGTTCCATCACGACCGTTGGCCGCGCGGCAGCCTCATCCTCCAATAATCCCAAATGGTTGTGAAGAAAGTTGTTACGTGGCGACTGGGTGACCTCGTGTAATGCTGTCCAGGAGATTCCTTCGGCCGCATTATGAAACAGCGCCGCGATCCAGGCCGAAAAAAACAGCTCCATTTCACCATCCCACCCTTGCTTCGTTTTCCAGACAACCGTACCCGGCTGAATCGGCTCCGGTTGGGATGACACCTCGATCTCGTATCGAGCTAACTGCCTACCCTTCAGCTCGATAGAAACTTCAAATAAACCCTCAACCGGAACAGTAGCTTCTGCCCATACCCAACACGGAGGTCCGGTGCCCTCCTTAACTGTAGGGATAACTTGATTAATTTCCCCGCCAACTAGTTGGAGCCGAGCCGAGCGGATCGCCCCATCGCCAACAGCCAAAATCCGGAAAGATTTGCCTGGTGCAGGATTCCGGGGTGAGACCAGGAGGGCATAAAGTCCGGCTATATCTTCACAACCAGGTGTTTCATCCTGTTCTTTGGCTGATTCTTGTGACTGATCCCGCAACGCGTCCGGTTGGCGATTGTTGCAGCTGGTGATCCCGCCTGCCATGCCGATCGCCAGGGCCAGCAAGGTAAAAGCCAAAAACAGCCGTTTCATCAGTAAGCTATAGGGGCATCCAGCCCAATCATTTGGGCATCAGCACTCCTTTGATATACTTGGCTGGGGTGAGATATTTTTGAGCAATAGCACGTATATCTTCAACCGTAACTGATTCGATCATAGCCTTATACTCTTCAAGACTGCGAATTTTTTCGCCGTTGAGGTAATAATCCTGTAAGGATCCCATCCAGAATCCATTTTGGCGAATGTTTTTTTCATAATCTTTTATCAGGGTCTCCCGCACCTTAGCCAGATCGGTTTCGGAGGGTCCTTCCAGCTTAATGCGCTCCATCTCGGCAAAAACTGTCTGAGTCAGAGTCTCCACCGTTTCGGGAGAGCAACCCCAGTTGGCCAGGATTGTGAATTCCTGCCTCGGGCGCCGGGCCAGATTCTCCTGAAAGCTCACTCCATAAACCCCACCCTGCTCCTCACGCATCTGTTCGCGGAGCTTGATACTCATGGTTTGCATCATGATTTTGAAGAGCTCCTCTTCGTTATCTGTGAATTCGAACTGACCGTTGAAGTACATCAGCACCATGCTCTGATACTCGCTATTGAGCGCCAGGGAGGCATCGATCGGACCTTCGAGAAGCTTCGGAGTCACGTCACGTACGCTTTCGGGGCAACCAAGTGAAGGCAGGCCACCGATATAGAGTTCAAGAAGAGGTAAGATCTCATCAGTATTAAATGAGCCCACGAAGAAGAATTTAAAATCGGATGCATCGCTAAATCGCTCACGTCCAATCTCATAAACCCGTTCGAGGGTGATTTTTTTGAGCTCATCAGCCGGAGGTATCACAATAGCCCGTGGATGTCCGCCATAGGCTAACTTGTTGATAGAGTCCATGAAGAGGTACTGGGGATTGGTTGTGAAATTCTTGAGTGTAGTTTCCAGTCGCTCGATGGTAGATTGAAAAGCAGCTTTGTCTTTCCTGGGGCTGGTGAACCATAAGTAGTTTAGCTGCAGTAATGTTTCAAAATCCTTGACATTGGAGAATCCTGTCAGGCCCTCGCTCACCTCCGAGATAGCAGGAGTGACATTGGCTCGAGTCCCTGTCAGCTTTTTCCTCAGGGCTGGCTGATCGAATTGCCCCAATCCTCCCTGCTGCAAAAGAGTCATCGCCAGTGTTCCTGTTAGATAGTCCTGATCTTCGAGCAGGGAGAGTCCGCCCCAACTATGAGCTGAGAAATTGATCTCATCATTCTTGAAATCGGTAGGTTTGAGGATGGCCATGGCACCATTGGAAAAGGTGACCTCGGTGCATCCATTTTGTTCATTTTCAATGCGTTTAACAATAGTCCCTCTCTGAGGAGGATTACTAAGTAGCGGAGCATCGGTGAGTTCATCAGCATAGGGCTCCAGTTTTTGTCCCCGCGAAGAGCGAATCAGATCAATGATTTCCGATTCTGTTGGCAAGATAGTTCCCTCTTTTTCCGGAGCGACCGCCAGTACCACGATATTCTCTTCTGTATTCAGCTCACGCGCCAAATTATGCAGATCATCCAAGGTGATGGTTGGAAGGAGGTCCATGACAACCTGCTGGGTTTGCTCGGCATTCATCGCCGGACTCTGGATCAGGAAATGACTGATATAACGGGAAGCCCAGACTTCAGATTCTAATTTATCCGCCTCTTTAACAGCACTTTCCAGATTTGTCATGATTGCTTTCTTCTCCCGGTCGAGTTCGGCTTGGGTAAATCCAAACTGTCTGACTCGCTCATTTTCGGCGAGAATCATCTTGAGGCTTTCGGCTATTTGGTTTTCCTTAGCGGCGATCGACAGGCTATAAGCGTTTGTCAGACGGCTATAGAAAGAACCAATAGATGCGGAAGCACTGGTGAAGGGAGCTTCCGGCTTGATGGATAATTCCGCTAATCGCTTGGTCAACAATGATGTATAGATCTGTTCGAAGAGTTTACGTTGATAATCCCGATAACTCTTGACTTCATATGCTGGGTGTTTAAAGTAAACAACTGCCTGATAGGCTCCCGCCTCTGGATCGGTAACGATGCTCACCAGGGGCTCCTGGTTATCCGGAACGTCGTACTCAATGCGGTTGAGAGGACCTTCCGCTTTTGGAATAGCTGCAAAATGGCTATTGAGCCTTCTTTCCAATTCATCAACATCAAGATCTCCAACAGCGATAACAGCCATATTATCGGGGCGATACCAGGCATTGTAGAAGCTACGCAGGGTATCGTGCGGGAAGGTTCGAAGGATCTCTTCCTTACCGATGATGTATCGTTCGGCATATCTGGATCCTTTTAAAACGATGGGAAAATATTTCTCCCGCATCCTTTCGGAGGCACCCAGGCCAAGTCGCCACTCTTCGAGGATAACACCCCGTTCTTTTTCGATCTCATCAGCTTCCATGGAAACTTGGTGAGCCCACTCTTCGATCACCCGAAAGCCATTAGCTATATGATCCGGGTTATCTGTCGGAATTTCAAGGATATAGACTGTCTGATCAAAACTGGTATAGGCGTTGAGTCCATCGCCAAAACGTACTCCCATGGATTCCAGCATGTTGATCAGATCATTCCCTTTCCAAGTCTTAGTTCCGTTAAAACACATATGCTCAACAAAGTGGGCCAGGCCCTGCTGGCTGTCATTCTCATTAACAGATCCGGCATTGACTGCCAGTTGTAACAACAATCTCTTTTCGGGTTTAGGGTTTTGTCTTAGGTAATAAGTGAGTCCATTGGACAAGCGGCCAGTTCTGACGGTGGGGTCCATTGGTAGCGGGTTGGTCAGAGCAGTCTCCTGAGGAAAGGCCGACACGCCCATAATAGCCATGATGCTTAACAAGATAAGCTGTTTCCTAATTAACATGGTTCAATGATTAGGTGAAATAAAAATGACTGGGAATAGACAAGCAAAGGTAATAAAAGTCGGCTATAGCGACTTATTCATCTCTCCTGATACAACGAATTGATTGACCCGTTTTCTCAGAGGCGTCCTGTTTATGGACACCTTCCGAGCTGAAAAACAGTGAATAAATTCCTTCCGTTTTCACTACTGACGGAGCCCAGAAGTAGGTGGAGGTTCCCAGGTTGTCGAACAGGCCGTCTTCGCTGACCCTACCAGCTGGCAACGCATTAAACCCGAACGTGTTGGTCCCATTTCCGTGATTCTCCCATCCTCCAGTAGATTTCAGTTTGGTACCGGCGGGATATCCCACCGTGATGATCAAGTTTAACCAGGCCGTAGTATTATCCGGCAGACGCCAGCCCGGTGGGCAGGCGCTGCGGGCAGCCGGCCAGTTATAGAGCACCCCGTAAACCTCATAATTCGCATGACTTTTGGCGGCCGCCAGGTTTCTTCCTTGATAGTCATACACATAATACCGCGGTTCAAAATCATCGACATCCTCCGAAGGCATCACTTCCGGCAGGTAGGCCAGATTTTCTAACATCCAGGCATACTTGCCGATCTTTTTGTAATTGTACGTGTGACCATCGCGCGGATCGGTAAACTGCCCTCGCTTGGGAATGCGCCTGAGCGTCAGTAAAACCTGCTCCTCCAACGCCTGGCACATGATATCCTGTGTCAAGGTGGGGTATTCGTTATCATCATTCTCCGCCTTACTGATGCTCAGAGTTCTCTCTCCGTGTGGAATATACCAGATCCGATAAAAACCATTGGCATTCGTAACAGATTTCAGATTACTCGGGCTGCCATCCGGGTTAAGCACCACCACGGTGGCCCCCTCAATGACCGTTCCATCCTGGTCGGTCACATTACCCGTGAGCTTGGTGGTATAAAGTACCGAGGTGATTTCAGGAGAGATCGTGACTGTTTGATTGGCAACGATTTTGACATCATTGGTAAAAGGAAGAAAATCCTGTCGGGTGACTGAGATGGGGTAAGTACCTGCAGGAATCTGGTTGATCTGAAAACGGCCCTGAGCATCGGCATCAACCGACCATTCATCCAGGGTGATCCGGGCATTGGCTACCGCCAGATCATAATTGGAAAACCGGACCTGGCCGCTTAACGATCCATATTCAGGCTCACCCAGGGTAATTTGAAGATCCTTCTTTGCCATATCCTTCCCATCGGAAACCTCTACTGTAAGTATAAAAGTCTGTCCCGCACCCGCTATCGGAGATTTCCAGACAACAACCTCCTGATTCACCGAATCCCGAAACACCCCTCCATCAGCCTCCCAATGGTAGGTTAGCGCATCGCCATCCTCATCCGTAGCCCCGGCTTCGAGCGTAAACAGCGTCCCGGCTGCCCGACTGGTCGGATCACAGGTAAGGCTGTGGATAACCGGCAGATGATTCCGCTCACAGCTCAAAAGGGTGGACAATATCAGCACCAGAGTGGTTAATACCATCAAATCAATTACTCGATATTTCTGATTAGTCTCCATTTTTCTATTCATCTTTTACACAGCGGATATAATAATAGTAACGAAGATGACTCCATGACAGGATCGGATCCGGGTGGCCAGCCACCAATCCAAAATGAAATTGTGATTGCTCTTCATGCATATGCGGCCGTCTGGTTGTAGAAAAATACTTAACTTCCTGATTTACTCCATAATACGACCATACGGTATCATATATCTCATAAGGATAAAACTCCTTTCTCAAATACGCATAATATCCATATCCGGTTAGTCGGGCATTGAACCCAAGGCTTCCACCGATCATAAAAGCATCTTTTCCCTCGCCCGAGGGAGCATAACTGGCCATCGTCTCCCAGTCGGCCTTGGCAGGTAATCGCCAACCCG
>Ga0265294_10006431_pt1 | contig 14098 bp, 9 predicted proteins | sample MunlanPumphouse3_FD_192504 | JGI IMG/M metagenome (GOLD analysis project Ga0265294, IMG submission 192504) | Groundwater microbial communities from a municipal landfill in Southern Ontario, Canada - Pumphouse #3 | ecosystem: Environmental > Aquatic > Deep subsurface > Groundwater | place... | reverse complement strand
GCCGTATATGCCACGCTGGCCAGCAAAGGGTATTTTCCTGAGGAGATGTTGATGACGCTCAATCAGGGGGGAACGAAACTTCCGTCTCATTGTGACATGACCAAGACTCCGGGAATTGATTTCACGGGGGGGTCTCTCGGACAGGGAATCAGCGCTGCAGTAGGCATCGCCCTCGGGCAGAAAATCAAACATATCGACGCCCGGACGTTTACCGTCATCGGCGACGGGGAAAGCCAGGAAGGCGAAGTTTGGGAAGCGGCGGAGACCGCCGCCCAGTGGAAACTGGACAATCTGATCGCCTTTACGGATTTCAATCGGCTCCAGCTTGATGGGCTGACGGAAAACATCGTCAGTATGGATAACATCGATACCAGGTGGCTGGGATTCGGTTGGCATGTGCAGCGGATCAACGGGCATGATTTCAGACAGATTGACGATGCCGTGCAAAGGGCGAAAACGGTTGCTGGCCGGCCGCATATGATCATTATGGACACGCAGAAGTCCCACGGATTCATCCCCGGCGAGAATACGACGAAAAACCATAGTATGGCATTTAACGAACAACAGGCGAAAGAAGCGGTAGCGGCATTGTACGCACGCGAAGGGGTGAAAGCATGAGAGATACGAAAGACATTCCGTTTATGCGTGACGCCTTGATGGCGTCGGTCAATGATCTGGCGGCGGTCCACGAGGAGATCGTGTTCCTTGACGCCGACCTTTCCTCCTGCATAGGGAGCGAAAGCTTCCAGAAACTATATCCCGGTCGCTTCTACAATTGCGGCATCGCTGAAGCGAACATGGTTGCCGTAGCCGCAGGGCTTTCTTCCATGGGATTGGTTCCGTTCGTACATAGTTTCGCATGTTTTGCCAGCAGACGCGCCTTCGATCAGTTCTTTATCTCGGCCGGATATGCCCATCAGGTGATCCATTTGATCGGAAGCGATCCAGGGGTCCTCGCTCAGTACAACGGCGGAACCCACATGCCGTTTGAGGACATTGCCTTGATGCGACAGGTTCCCGGTGTGGTAATTATCGATCCGAGCGACAAGCAAAGCATGTATGCGCTTACCCAGCAGTTGTACGAAAGCGGAAAGCTTTCCTATACCCGCTCTGGCAGAAAGACGTCGACACAGCGCTATACTCCCGATACCAAGATTCAATTGGGCAAGGGAATCGTTCTGGACGAAGGGGAGGATGTCGGCATCATCGCCACCGGGGAAGTGATGGTCAACGCTGCAACCGAAGCGGTCAAGTTGCTTTCCGCCAAGGGGATCAAGGCAACGTTGGTCGATCTGCACACCATCAGACCGTTGGATACGGAATTAATCACTTCTGTAGCGAAGAAAACGGGGCATCTGCTGATTTGTGAGAATGGTAGATATTCCGGCGGAGTGGGAGAGGAGATCGCCGCGTTTCTGGCGAAGACCCATCCGACAAAAATGGATTTCGTCAATGTCGGGGAAGCGTTCGGAGAAGTCGGGAACCTTTCCTACCTTACCGGACGATTCGGATTCACCGGTCCGCATATCGCCGAAGTGGCCGAAGCGTTGGCCAAACGTTGAGTATTCCGACCCATGGCGACGCCATGGGTCGTTCTATATCCGGAGGACCGATGAAAATACAACTGGAAACCATCCCGGTGTGGGATGCGATGAAAACGGGCAGCGAATGTTATCTGTGCGACCTGAAGTTGCAAAGCGAGAAGGACGGCGTCGCATTTTTTCTCGGTCCCTCCGTGATGAATCCGGAGACGCGGGTGAATGTCAACGAACATGGATTTTGCCACCATCATTTCGAAAAATTGATCAAAGCCGGAAAACCGCAAGGACTCGGTTTGATGGCGGAGACATATCTTGAAACGGACAGAAAAGCGTGGGGGAAAGCGATGGAATCGCTTCTGCAAGCGAAGGCCGGACGGAAAATGGACAAAGCGGTTGCGGCTTTTTCCGATGCCGTCGCTTCCCGTTCCCCTCATTGCTTGATCTGCAGTCGAGTTGAAGATCGGGAGGTCAGATATCTGTATACCACAGTACGCCTTTTCGTCACCGATCTCGACTTCAAGGCCGCTCTGAAGCGTTCCAAGGGATTCTGCATTCCTCATTTCCAGCGACTTCTCGACGTTTCCAAAGAAGCGCTTTCCGCCGAGGAGCGAAAGGATTTCGTCCAGGCGCTCACCGAAGTGGAACTGTCCAATCTCGAACGACTTCAGCATGAAGTCGTCTGGATGACGGAGAAGTACAAGACGGAGAATTTCGACAAACCTTGGAACGGGTGCGAGGATGCCCAGAAGCGTGTCGTTCGAAAATTAACCGGGATGTGACGTTCTGAGGGGTAACGTGGAAACGATACCGTATACATAATTAATTTCCTTTTAATCTTATTCATATTACCATATTCACATTATATTAGGATATAAACGAGATGATGGAAACATTTTCGGCGTATCGTTCACATATATTAAGAATGACTCTTGAATTTTTTTGTTTAATTCCGTATACCGAAAATGGAAGGAGTCAATCATGGGAACTGAAAATAAAAAAGAACTCTTTGATGGACGGGACGAGCTGGAAGCATTGATCCAGAAAGTCAAACGGGCCCAAGTTATCTACGCCTCCTATCCCCAGGAGAAGGTGGATGCCATTTTTCGTGCGGCGGCGATCGCGGCGAACAACGAGCGTATCACGTTGGCTCGGGATGCGGTTCAGGAAACCGGTATGGGGATTATTGAAGACAAAGTCATCAAGAACCACTTCGCTGCAGAATATATTTTTCATAAGTACAAAGACGAAAAGACATGCGGCATCATCGAGGAGGACGAGGGGTTCGGCATCGAGAAAATCGCCGAACCGAAAGGGGTGATCTGCGGCATCATTCCGACAACCAACCCCACGTCGACGGCGATCTTCAAGTCGCTTATTTCCCTGAAGACCCGCAACGCCATCATTTTCTCTCCCCATCCGAGGGCGAAGAAGTGCACCTGCGACGCGGCGCGTGTGGTACGGGATGCTGCGGTGGCGGCGGGAGCTCCGGAGGACATCATCGCGTGGATCGACCAGCCGACGATGGAAAAGACCGATTATCTGATGACGCATCCGCTCGTCAATTTGATTCTTGCCACGGGAGGGCCCGCGATGGTCAAAGCAGCATATTCCTCCGGCAAACCCGCCATCGGCGTAGGTGCGGGAAATACGCCGGCGCTTCTGGACAAGAGTTGCAACATCAAGATGGCAGTCGCTTCCATCCTGATGTCCAAAACCTTCGACAACGGTGTGGTGTGTGCCTCCGAGCAGTCCATCGTCTGTCACAAAGACATCTACGACGAAGTGAAGCGGGAACTTGCTGCGCAGGGTGCTCATTTTCTTACCGAAGACGAACTGGAAAAGCTTCGGTCGGTGATCATTGATCCGAAACGTGGAACGGTGAGTCCTGCCATCGTCGGACAACCCGCATGGAAGGTCGCCGAGATCGCCGGATTCTCCGTGCCCAAGAGTACCAAAGTGCTTATCGGAGAGGTGACGAGGATCGCCCCGGACGAACCGTTCGCCCATGAAAAACTTTCTCCGGTACTCGCCATGTACAAATGTGACAATTTCGGTACGGGTACCGATATGGTTGTCCATTTGATCGCGATGGGTGGTTTCGGCCATACCAGCGTCCTGTATGTGGACGAGAAGGAACAGGAGAAGATTGATGCCTTCGGCAAGGCGGCTAAGACCAGCAGGGTTTTGGTCAACATGCCGGCCAGTCAGGGTGCCATCGGGGACATTTACAATTTCCGTCTTGAGCCGAGCCTTACGTTGGGATGCGGCAGTTGGGGAAACAACTCCGTTTCCGAGAACGTGGGGCCGAAACATCTGTTGAACATCAAGACGGTGGCCGCAAGGAGAGAAAACATGTTGTGGTTCAAGCTTCCTCCGAAAGTATATTTCAAATACGGATGTCTCCCCGTCGCGCTGAAGGAATTGAATGGCAAGAAAAAGGCGTTCATCGTCACCGACAGTTTTCTTTTTGGCAGCGGAATGATCGATAAGGTCACCAAACCGCTTGAGAAGATGGGGATCGAGTCCGAAGTGTTCCATCAGGTCAAGCCCGACCCGACGCTGGGGACGATCGATACGGCGTTGCAACTGGTCAACGCATTCCATCCTGATGTGTTCATCGCCGTCGGTGGTGGTTCCCCGATGGATGCGGCAAAAATCCTCTGGTTGCTGTACGAGCACCCAGAGGTTTCGTTCGAAGGGCTTGCCTTGCGGTTCATGGATATCCGAAAGCGCATTTATGCATTCCCCCACATGGGAGAGAAGGCGACGCTCGTCTGCATTCCGACAACCAGCGGGACGGGATCCGAGGTGACGCCGTTCGCCATCATCACCGACGAGAAGACAGGAATGAAATACGCCATCGCCGATTACGCGCTGACCCCCACCATGGCTATCGTCGATTCCGAACTCGCCATGGGACAGCCGAAGTCGCTTACCGCTTCTTGCGGCATAGACGTCCTCACTCACGCACTGGAGGCGTTGGCGTCCAGCATGTCCACTGACTATACGAATGGTTTGGCGCTGGAAGCGGCTCGGGTCATTTTCAAGTATCTGCCCACCGCCTACGCAGACGGGACGGACCGGAAGGCGAGGGAGAAAGTCCACAATGCTTCCACCATGGCCGGTATGGCATTTGCCAATGCGTTCCTTGGACTATGCCATTCGATGGCTCACAAACTCGGCGCACGGTTTCATGTACCGCACGGAATGGCGAACGCGCTTCTGCTGACCAACATCATCAGGTTCAATGCCAATGACAATCCGACCAAACAGGCGTCGTTTCCGCAGTATGAGTTTCCGTCCGTCGTTTCACGATACGCCCGCGCCGCGGACTATATTTCCATGGAGGTGAACGACCAAAGGAACACCCCTTATGTAGTGACCAAGCCCGGCATGACGATGGCGGAGAAAGTCGAGGCATTGATTGCAGGCATCGAGGCGTTGAAGAAAGAATTGGACATCCCTTCGTCCATCAAGGAATGGGGAGTGGATGAGAAGGAATTCCTCAATGCGGTTGACGAGTTGTCGGTAAAAGCGTTTGACGACCAGTGCACCGGATCCAATCCGCGCTATCCGTTGATCAGCCAGATCAGGGAATTGTATCTGGATTCCTACTACGGCAAGAAGTGGCACGAGGAAGCGTGAAAGCGAAAACGATGAACAGGCGTCTCAGGATTCCTGGGACGCCTGTTTTGTATTTCTGGCACGTTGTTTTCGTGCTCTCGGTTTGAGAAGAGTCAACTGCCCTTCCTTCTTGTCGGTTCTGATCTTCTGCATACGAAACATGGATGTCTTCATCGTACTGTCATAGTGGTAATAGTCCATTGTCTCCCGGTCCACTCGGTAGATCAGCTGGTAGGGTTTCCCTTTGAGAAACGCCACTGCAAGGGTGAGCCTGCGCTCCGCATACATCCCTTTGAGCCGGATCGCCTGCTTCGCGGAGATATAGTCGGAATACAGCATGATCGTCATGGCGGTTTTCCCCGCCCTGTCATGCAGGATGATATCCGCTTTATCCACCATCACATCAAAAACGAGGTTTTGGGGAAATCCCCGAAAGGACGGCAAGGCGTTCTCCGCCGTAAGTGACAATTTGTTTCTCAGTCTCCGTTCCATATGTTCAGTGAGCCGGTGCGCCACCGCCGCTTTGTTTTTCGTTTCGGAGAATAGATAAGCGTCCGAGGTGATCACATCGGAGAGGGCATCCTGAAAGACGTCAAACAACACGATAGAGGTGTACCGATGATCGGAGCCGAAGTGTTCCATCAGGCGAACTCGACCGTCCATTCCATCTTGGCGACTTTTGCGAGCGTATTGTAAATGGAACAGTATCGCGTTGCAATCTCGAACGCCTTGGTGAATGCTTGTGGATCGGACGCTCCGGTTACGACGATCGTAATGTCGACGCTTTGCAACCATTTGGGAACTTCGTCCCTCTTGACCCCATGCGTGCGAAAACTGATGTGTTCGTATGAAAGATGCATTTTCGCTGCGATATCCTTGAACGTCATGAACAGGCAACCGCTCAAGGCGCCCAGCAGGTATTCATACGGACCGCTCGTGGCGGTGTATGCGTAGGCATCCCCGCCTGGAGTGCTGAACTGATAGTGATCAGGAACAAAATCCGCGCGAACTTCTCTTTCTGTACTCATGACTTAATCATAGCGGGTTTTCTTCAGGAAAGCTAGCGGGACTTCCCGACGGAAATCCCGCGGAAGCGGAAACGGATATTTCCGTCTTATTTCTCTTTTTCCGGAGGCATCCTGACTGCGATGTTGTCCATCGCAAGCTGGGCGTCGTCGACCGGGGAAGGCGAGTCATCCATTGAGCAGACTCCTACGGTGTTCTTTGGGAACGCGATAACCTCATGTATGGAACTCTGCTCGCTGACGATCATCACCAGACGATCAATACCCGGTGCGATCCCCCCGTGCGGTGGAGGTCCGTACTTGAACGCGTCAAGCAGGAAACCGAACGCCGCCTGCGCTTTCTCATCGGGGTAGTTGCAGATACGGAAGATCCGCTTCTGCAATTCGATGTCGTGGATACGGATTGAACCGCTCGCGCACTCGTATCCGTTGCACACCAAGTCGTACAGATCCCCGATGACCGCACCCGGATCCTTTTCCAAGGTCGGGATATATTCGGCCTGCGGCATGCTGAACATATGGTGCGCCGCCTCCCAATGACCTTCTTCTTCGTTATACTCGAACAACGGGAAATCGATAATCCAGCAAAATGCGAAAGTATGTGGCGGGATCAAATAGAGATCCTTGCCAAGTCTGGATCGGACGGCTCCCAGACTTGCACAGCATTTCTTCCAGTTTTCGTGGGCGATGAACAGAAGCAGATCTCCTTCCTTTGCATTGAACTTTTCGATGATTTCCTGCTCGAGTCCCGCGAGGTATTTGGAAATGCCGCCGGAAAGCGTACCGTTCGGACCGACTTTCGCCCATGCAAGTCCTTTTGCGCCGTACGTCTTGGCTGTCTCCTCCAAACTGTCGATGTATTTCCTCGTATACTCCTCGAGCGGTTTTTCCTTCGACCCGATCGTTGCTTTTTTCACCACTCGTTTCGGATTCGGCGCGCAAATTGCCTTTACATGACCTTTTGCGGCGAGAATACCCTTGAACACGCCGAAGTTCGTCCTTGCGGCGAACTCGTCCACATCCTGCATTTCCAAGCCAAAACGGAGATCCGGCTTGTCGCATCCGTACGTATTCATCGAGTCGTTCCATTTGATTCTTCTGAAATGTTCGGGCAGATCGTAATGGACGACTTCCTTGAATACATGGCCGAACAACTGTTCCATAAGAAGCAGGACGTCATCCCGTTTGACGAAACTCATTTCCACGTCCAATTGGGTGAATTCGAGTTGGCGATCTCCTCGGGCATCCTCGTCGCGGTAGCAACGCGCGATCTGAAAATACTTGTCCATTCCCCCGACCATCAGCAATTGCTTGTACAACTGAGGACTTTGCGGGAGTGCATAGAACTTTCCCGGCCACAAACGGCTCGGAACGATGAAATCCCGCGCCCCTTCTGGAGTTTTCCTGACCAGCGTCGGAGTCTCTATCTCATAGAATCCCTCGTCGCAAAGGAAATTGCGGATCGAATGGACGAATTCATGGCGGAGACGGATACGATCCTGCATTCCCTGCGTCCTGAGATCGAGGAAGCGGTAGCGAAGCCGGAGATCCTCGTTGGGAACTTGGTTCGGATCGTCGATGCGGAAGGGCAGGGGATCGCATTTGGAAAGAATTTGGATGCTTTCCGCTTTTACTTCGATTTCTCCGGTCGGCATCTCCTTGTTGATCATGTCATCCGGACGGGATCGCACGAGCCCTTGGACGGCGATACAGAATTCTTCTTTCAGTTGTCCGGCCGTTTCTTGCAATTGGGCGGACGCATCGTCGTCGACGACAACTTGGGTCACTCCGTACCGGTCACGGAGATTGATGAATGAAAGCGCGCCGTGGTTGCGATCGCGGAACACCCACCCGTTCAGGATGACGGTCTTGCCGCTGTCTTCTTTTCGCAACGCTCCGCAGGTTGTGGTGCGTTGCATAAATAGTTCTTCTGACATGTTGGATACCCTTCTTACAAAGTGAGTACAGTGTATCCACAACCATGGTAAAAAGCAATCTCAGTCGCTATTGCGGCAGTTCCCTGACCGTGTAGATTCCTTCTTGTTCATACTTGATCGCCTGAACCGCCGCCGAGGCGGCCGAAGTCGTCGTCGTATAAGGAATCTTCAGCCGCATGGCCGCGGTGCGGATATCGTCGTCGCTCCTTCGCGCATGAAAGCCCATCGGCGTGTTGATCACAAGATCGACCCGATGCGCATGCATCATGTCAACGATGTTTGGGTGTCCGTCCTGTACCTTAAGGACCACATTGCACAAAACGCCTGCGTCGAACAAATCACGGGCGGTACCGTGGGTGGCGAACAGATGGAAGCCGAGCTTCTGCAACTCTCTGGCGATGGGAATGATCGTCCCCCGATCCTTCTTGTTGACACTGATGACCACGTTTCCCGAAGTGGGAAGCTTGTTCCCTGCTGCGGCCTGACTCTTTGCGTACGCCTCGCCGAATGTCCGCCCCATGCCGATCGCTTCCCCGGTGGATCTCATCTCAGGACCGAGTACCGGATCGACGTTGGAGAACCGATCGAAACTGAATACCGCTTCCTTGATCGCCCAACCGGTAATGCACCGTCCTTCGGCGAACGTCCCTTCCTTTGGAACAAGTCCTTGGTCGACCAGATTCTCTCCGTTCCATACCTTGACGGCCGCTTCGACCATGTTTACTCCGCTCGACTTGCTGATAAACGGAATGGTACGGGAGCCGCGCGGATTGACTTCAATGATATACAGTTTGTCGTCCTTTGAAGCAAATTGAATGTTCATCAGGCCTTTGACTTGCAATTCTCTGGCGAGTCTGAGCGCCCATTCCCGCATCTGGGACAAAATGGAAGGAATAGCTTTGTAAGGAGGAAAGACCGCCGCGCTGTCTCCCGAATGGATGCCAGCCGCCTCGATGTGCTGCAGGATACCACCGATGTAAATGCTTTTTCCGTCGCTCACCGCATCGAGGTCGTATTCGAACGCGTCTTCCAGAAATTGGTCGATCAGCACCGGGGCTTTCGGAGTAATCTCGATGCCGCTGTGCTCCAGAAAGTCCTGCAGGCCGGCTTCGTCGTCGACGATGAACATTCCCCGTCCCCCCAGGACGAACGATGGGCGAAGCAGGACGGGAAATCCTACTTTGAGCGCTTTGGGAATGATCTCTTCCTTTGAATGTGCCGTCTGGTTGCCCGGATTGCGCAGACCGAGCTTTTTGACGACTTCGCTGAATCGTTCCCTGTCTCCCGCCCGATCGAGTCCGTCCAGACTGGTGCCGATGATATGAGCCCCCGCCACCTGAAGGTCGTCCGCCATATTCAGTGGCGTCTGGCCTCCGAGTTGCACGACTACGTTCCTCGTCCCTTCCAGACGCATGATCTCCTTCACGTGTTCCGCCGTCAACGGCTCGATGTACAATCGGTCGGAGATGTTGAAGTCGGTAGACACGGTCTCCGGATTGGAGTTGACCATGATGGTCTTTTTCCCCAGTTTCCTGAATGCCAAGGAAGAAAGCGTGCAACATGTGTCGAACTCCAACCCTTGTCCGATTCTGTTCGGTCCCGAGGCGAGAATGATGACGGCATCTTGTCCCAGGGGTTTCGTTTCATCTTCTTCCCCGTAGGTGGTATAGCAGTACGGAGTTAGCGCCTCAAATTCCCCCGCGCAGGTATCCACATGGTGGGCAACAGCAGTTACGCCTTCTTCGCATCGCATTCGGTAGACGTCCGCTTCTGTTTTTCCACAGAGCGTGGCGATCCTCTTGTCGCTCATGCCGTATCGCTTCGCCTCCAAGAGCGATTCCTTGGTCAACGGCTTTGTAAAAAGGCGCTTGTCCATCGCCGCTTGACGCGCCAGAAGATCGAGGAACCATCGGTCGAATCCTGTCGTTCGGGAAAGCTCGGGAAGAATGGACGGACCTTTTTCGACGAGCATCGTATAGGCGCTCATCAATCGGAGCGGATGGGCACTGTGCAGGATGTGGTCGATTTCCTCACTGCTGTATTTCCCTTTCTCCCGCATGTCGATAAGTCCTTCAAAGTTTCGTTCACTTGCCCTGATGGCTTTGTTCAGCGCCTCCAGCGCCGTTCTTCCCAAGGAAAGCGCTTCTCCGACGGATCGCATCTGCGTTCCCAACGCACTGTAGGGAAGAGGAAACTTCTCCAATTCGAAGCGCGGCACTTTTACGGCGCAGTAATCCAACGCCGGCTCAAAGCACGAAGCCGATTTCCCGGTGATCTCGTTGACCACCTCGTCCAACGTGTAGCCGACGGCGAGTTTTGCGGATCCCCTGGCGATGGGAAAACCCGTCGCTTTGCTTGCCAGTGCGGAGGATCTTGAAACCCGCGGATTCATTTCGATAACCACCATCCTTCCCGTCTTTGGATCAACGGCGAACTGGACGTTGGAGCCACCGCAGTCGACACCGACGGCCCGCAGAATGCTGATCGAAGCGTCGCGCATCGCTTGATAGGCTCTGTCGTCAAGCGTCTGGATCGGCGCGATAGTGATGGAATCGCCGGTGTGAACGCCCATAGGGTCGATGTTCTCGATGGAACAGACGATGATCGCATTGTCTTTTCTGTCGCGCATCACCTCCATCTCGAATTCCTTCCATCCGATCAACGATTCTTCGACAAGCGCTTCGTGGACGGGACTGGTTTCCAACGCCCGTTCCATGCATTCATTGAATTCCGCATCGTCATGGGCTATGGAACCACCGAACCCGCCAAGCGTGAAACTCGGACGGATGATCACCGGATACCCGATTTCTTCTTTCGCACTCAGTCCTTCCTGTAGCGTATGAACCACTTCGCTTCGAGGGCTTTCCAGTCCTAGGGAACTCACCACCTGTTTGAATTTTCCTCTGTCCTCGGCGAGTTCGATGCTTTTGATGGATGCTCCGATGACTTGAACGTTGTATTTGTCCAGAAGCCCCTTGCGGGAGAGTTCCATCGCCAGGTTCAGACCGGTTTGCCCTCCCATCGTGGTAAGAATGGCATCGGGACGATCCCGCTGGAAAATTTGTTCGACGTATTCTGTTTTCAGCGGTTCCAGGTAGATGTGATCGGCGATTCCCGCGGTGGTCTGTACCGTAGCGGGGTTCGGGTTGACGAGCAACACTTCGTACCCTTCTTCCTTGAGCGCCTTTACCGCCTGTGTTCCGCTGTAATCGAACTCACATGCTTGGCCGATGACGATCGGGCCGCTTCCGATCACCAGAATCCGATGAATATCCTCTCGCTTGCTCATTTTGCTGCTCCCATTTCAATGAACCGGTCGAAGATCCAGGATGCGTCGTGCGGTCCGGGGGACGCCTCGGGATGGAATTGCACCGATGCCACCCGCCTCTGCGCGTCTATCAGTCCTTCGATGGAACCATCGTTGGCGTTGGTGAGCCATATCGATGCAAAATCGGGAAGGGATTCCGGATCGCTCATGAATCCGTGGTTCTGGCTGGTGACGAACGTCTTTCCGCTAAGATGGTCGTACACTGGGTGATTTGCCCCATGATGCCCGAATTTCATTTTTATTGTTTTGCCCCCCAAAGCCCATGTGATGATCTGGTGTCCCAGACAGATGCCGAAAACTGGAACTTGTCCGATCAAGGTTTTTGTCATGGCGACGGCATCCTGTAACCTCGCAGGATCTCCCGGTCCGTTGGACAGAAACAATGCAGAGGCACTGGTGGAGAGGAAATCTTTTCGTGTGGCAGTGGCCGGCAACAGGGTCACCGCGATGTTCCGCTTGTAAAATTGACGGATGATGGACGACTTGATGCCGAAGTCCATCACTGCGAAACGGGCGTGGGGGGAAGAAGGGCAGATCCCATCCACTAAGGGATCCTTGACAATACGACCTACGGATACGCCTTCGATAAGGTTGCGTTCCGTAATCTGGGGGAACGCACGGAGCGATGAGAGCGCCTTCTCTCTCGTTGCTTCGGTAATCTCCCCGCCCGTAGTGAATATCATGCCGTTCTGGCTCCCATGGTTTCTCAGATGGAGCGTCAGGCTTCTGGTGTCCACGTCGGAAAGGAGCGTGACATGCTGCCCTTTCATATACGCATCCAATGATTGGCGTCCCTCGGGAAGCGGTCCTTGATAGAGATGGTGGACGATCATCGCCGTGGCTTTGACGGACGAACTTTCCGTAAAGATGGGGTCGCATCCGTAATTACCGATTTCCGGATAGGTCATTACGACCATCTGCCCGTTGTATGACGGATCGGTGAGAATTTCCTGATATCCCGTCATGCTGGTGTTGAAAACGACTTCCGAAATGGGTGTCGAAGCATTCTCGGAAGTTTTGTAACCGTATGCGGTTCCCGGCCAGTAGGTACCATCAGAAAGCAGGAGTATGGTGTGCTGCATATTTCCTCGCTAAATTGACGACACTGTATCGTAAATGGCAAAATTATGCAACATGCATTGCATGAAATTGCAACAACGCCCTAGGATTTATGTAAAAATGCAACATTTATGCAACAATCATACCCCTAGCAACTTTCCCGCGATGGAGAAATAGATGATCAGGCTCATCGCGTCGACGATCGTGGTGATCAACGGTGCGGCCATGATCGCCGGGTCGACGTGGATCTTCTTTGCGACAAGTGGCAGAATGCCTCCGATCAACTTGGCGAGTATAACGGTGAAAAACATGGTCAGCGATACGGTAAACGCGATCATGGAAGAAATGTTCTTGTACGTAATGACAATGCGTACATAATTTACCGCCGCGAGCGCCGCCCCAACGATGATGGAGACCCTCAGTTCCTTCCATACGATTTTCAACCAGTCGTGCGGAGAAACTTCCCCGACGGCAAGTCCGCGGATGATCAAGGCGGAAGACTGGCTGCCCGCGTTGCCACCGGTGTCGGTAAGCATCGGAATGAAGGTGACGAGGAGGGGGATGGCGACGAATGCATCGGTGAACCGTTCCAGAATTATCCCTGTAATCATGCCGCTGATCATCAAAATGAGGAGCCAGAGGATACGGTGCTTTGCCATTTCCATGACACTCGTCTTAAGATAGGGTTTTTCCGACGGTTGCAAAGCCGCCATCTTCTCGATGTCTTCCGTCGTTTCATCTTCCATGACATCCACGGCATCGTCGACGGTGACAATACCCACGAGGCGGTTCTCGGCATCCACCACGGGGAGTGCGACGAAGTCGTATTTGTTGAACAGGCGCGCGGCGACTTCCTGGTCATCCGTCGTGGCGACGCTGATGACGTCCTTTTCCATCACGTCCTCGACTCTTTGCTCGTCAGAGGCGAGAAGCAGGTCCTTGATGGACGCAGTCCCTTCCAGATGATGTTCCTGATCGGTGACGTAGCAGGTGGAAATCGTCTCCTTGTCCTTACCCGTGTGCCTGATTCTGTCGATCGCCTCCTTGATCGTCAGTTCCCGTTTCAAGTCGACGAATTCGCTGGTCATGATTGAACCGACACTGTCATCGGGGTATCGAAGGAAATGATTGATCATTTGCCGTGTTTCCGGCGTGGCGTTGCGGAGTACTTTCCTGACGATATTCGCCGGCAGTTCGCCGATCATGTCGACGGCGTCATCCACGGACAGATCCTCGATGATGGTGGACAATTGCTGGTCGTCCAGCGAGTTGATCAGTTGTTCCTGGTTTTCGATGGGGAGATTGGCGAATACATCGGCCGCCACCTCCTTCTCGAGGAGACCGAACACGATCATCACCTGCGTCGCCGGCAAGGCACCGATAAAATCGGCGACGTCAACTTCGTTGAGATGGGTGAGTTTTTCTTTTAAATCTGCATACCGATGATTTTCCGCATCGGCAATGAGTTCTTCTTTGTTGTACTGGTAATCTTGCATGGCTACCCCCTGGACGGAAAAATGGTGGGAGAAGCCGAATATGGATCACATGGGTGGCAAGCCACACAAGTGGTAATCCAGATTCGAA
>Ga0265294_10006428_pt1 | contig 14106 bp, 13 predicted proteins | sample MunlanPumphouse3_FD_192504 | JGI IMG/M metagenome (GOLD analysis project Ga0265294, IMG submission 192504) | Groundwater microbial communities from a municipal landfill in Southern Ontario, Canada - Pumphouse #3 | ecosystem: Environmental > Aquatic > Deep subsurface > Groundwater | place... | reverse complement strand
GGCCACAAGAATATCCACATAGGGCATTATTTGCGTCATGCAGTTTTTTGCCTGCTTTTCGGTCCACAATTTCTTTCGATAATTAAGATCACAGCTTACAACAAGCCCTTTTTCCTTGGCTTTTCTGCAAGCCTTGATACACACCTCGGGCATTGTGCTACTCAAAGCCGGGGTGATGCCTGTGATGTGAAAATTGGTTGCATTGTCAAATATTGTATTCCAATCGAAATCCTCATACCTGCACGTCGAAATCGAAGTATGCGTACGGTCATAGACAATGGAAGACGCACGTTGGGACGCACCCTTTTCCGCATAGAATACCCCAATTCGTTCGCCACCAAGAACGATGTGGGAAGTACCTACGTTGTATTTTCGAAGCATTGAAATGCCAGCATCTGCAATGGCATTGTCAGGAAGCTTGGTGATAAAATCGGTCTTCATACCAAGTCGAGAAAGTGAGACACACACATTCGCCTCGGCTCCGGTATAGTTGATCTCAAAACAATCTGCCTGAATGAAACGCAAATACCCTTCAGGGTTCAAACGGAGCAAAAAATCTCCAAAACCAACCATCTTCTTCATTGAAACATCCCTATCCATGGTTTTTGATTCCCTCATAAAGTCCCTGAATCAGTAGCATACCAGCCGTAGCCCCTTGATCGGGGATACCGATTGCCTTTGCGGAGAACACTGCTGCTTTTCCATATTTGGGAATCATGTTTTTTGTCTCTTCAACACCAGACAGGGAACCTTGCAAAGCTGAAAATGCCACTTCACCAAGTTCACAACCCTTCTGTGCACACTCCTGCGCCCTCCGAGCCGCAGGCGAAAGCGCATCCAGCAGGGTTCTTTCCCCTATCTGGCATTTCCCTCGTTTTGCAACACCTTCCGCAAAACCAGCAAGGAACGATGCAAATTCATTGCTTCCCACGGAAACTACCCCGACAAGCCTTTTCCCACCTTCCATCCAGCCACTTGCCATGAGTGTTCCCATTGTCGAAGGGACCAAGGCGGCAAATTTCACTCCGACTTTATACAGATGCTTTCCCATATCTGATTCAACAATTCCCTTAAAAAGACCAGAAAGCGCGTCATATCCCTTTTTCATGGTAAGGCCCAAGTCTCCGTCTCCCATTTTTGCATCCAGCGCACAAAGCATCTCCGCATTGCCATCCATGACAGACGCAACGCTTTCCATGATCACCGGCCAATCCCCAATCGTAATCTTTTCCATGGCACCATCTCCTTATTTCTGGCAATAAAAAGGTGTACTCACCGGCATGTCCAGATACGACTTACTTTCTTCATCCACCTGCATGAGCGAAATGGAAGCTCCCGCCATTTCCATGGATGTCGCAAATTCACCGACAAATGTACGATAGACACCAATCCCCCTTTTCTCAAGGACATTGCCCACGCTATTGGACAGAATATACAGTTCCTCGATTGATGTCGCTCCAAGACCGTTGATAAGTACTGCAACCTTAAGACCCTTCGCCACCGGCATGTCCTTGAGAATCGTCCCAAGGCTCTCAAGAGCAAGTTCATCCGCTGTTTTCAAGGGGCCATTCCAAACACCAGGTTCTCCATGAATGCCCATTCCCATAGCCATCTCATCATCCTTAAGGGTGAAATTTGGATGCCCAATCTCCGGTATGATACAGGGAGAAAGCGCAAAACCGACGCTCCTTGTCATGTCCTTTGCTTTTTGTGCGGCAGCAAGAACCTCTTCAAGAGTCCCCATTTTGGCGGCAACGGCACCCGCACATTTGTACATGAAAAAAATACCGGCTATTCCTCGTCTGATTGCAGGGTCTTTGTTTGAATTCACATCGTCGGCACCGACGATAGACATCGTCCGTACCCCATCCATCCCACACATCTCGCCAGCCATATCGAAGTTCATGATGTCACCAGTGTAATTGCCGTAGAGGTAGAGCACCCCGGCCCCGGTATCCAACTCTTTTGTGAGCATTGCGATTTGCTCTGCACTTGGTGATTGGAACACGTTGCCGACGGCACAACCATCGATGAGATTCTCACCAACATAGCCGAGAAACAGAGGAAGATGCCCTGTACCTCCACCGGTTATTATCGCAACTTTTCCCTTTTTCTTTGCTTTTGTACAATAACAGCGCGGATCGCCACCGATATAATGGACAGTGTCGGAGTGGGCACGATAGATGCCTTCAAGCATTTCATCCGTGTATTTTGCAGGATCATTCAATATCTTTTTCATGTCAGTCTCCTCTTCCAGTATTTTTGTTTTTTACAATATGCACAGCAAAACCACCAATCTCCTCCGCAAGGTACACAGCAATAATATTGCCGTTTGCATCCACACTCTTGAATTCATCACGAAGAGGCACCCCGTTGCGTGCAAAGTATGCCACTGCTCTTTCCGGAGAATTAGTGAAGAACCCAATATGCCCGTATTTCCCGGGGAATTTCGTATTGCCACATTCCACAGCCGTCCCTGCAAAATTTGATTGTTCGCCTATCTTCACAGGGAATCCAAAACGGTCGGCGAACCATTTTGCAGTCATCAGCCCCTCTTCTTTGTTGGTTCCGTTGAGTCCTATATGGGCGATAGAAAATCCAAGGGAAATATTGATGGCTTTCTCGCAGAGGGCGGTAATCTCGGTCCAGTCGCATGCATCAATCATCGGATTTGGGGCTACAAAACTTCCACCAACAGCAACAATCTTGTCATTCGCAAGATATCTTCCAATATTGTTGAAATTCATTCCTCCGGTACAGATGAAATGCACATTCTGGTAAGGGCCACAAAGTTGTTGAATCATTTCGAGTCCGCCAAGAGCTTCGGCAGGAAAAAACTTGAAAGTCGAAAGGCCAAGTTCCAATCCAATCTCTATCTCAGATGGTGTCGTACACCCCGGCGTCACTGGCAGTCCTAAAGTCAAACAATACTTCACCACTTTTGGATTGAAGCCTGGAGTGACGATGAAGTCCACTCCTGCTTCTTTCGCTAAATCCACCTGCTCACAGGACAAGACCGTTCCTGCACCCACTAGCATGGACTTATTGTTGCTCTTGATGGCCTTAATGCATTCCAGCGCGCCTTGATTTCGAAGCGTGACTTCCACAAGAGGTAACCCTCCCCGGCTTAATGCATCTGCAAGCTGTTGTGCTGTTCCTGGATTCTTGAGTCCAAGAACGGGAATAATCCCATAAGAACGAATCGTTTCGAGAACATCCATAGTAATATTCCTCAACCAACGGTATCCGTTGATTTTTCTTTTGCTGATTTAAGCTTCTTTACTCCACGCTTAATCGGTTCCCAGCAGAAGGTCATGATGATTAAAAGCAAGAGAACCAAGGACGCTGGGCGTGTCACGAAAACTGACCAATTCCCATAACTCATTACAAGAGCGCGACGAAGATTCGCTTCAAGCATATTGCCCAAGAGCAAACCAAGGACGAACGGTCCAGTAGGGAACTCGAACACTTTGAAGAAGAACCCCAACAATGCGGCGAGAAACATAATGCATACATCAAAGAAACTATTGTTCAAAGCAAATGAACCAACAACACAAAGAATCGACACCGCCGTCCAGACGGTAGGTTGGGAAACGTTCAGAACCTTTGCAGACACCTTTGCGGTTGCAAGACCAAAAAAAAGAAACACCACATTGGCAAGAAGCATAAGGGCAAAGATTGTCCCAGTGAACTCGATGTTTTCTGTGAACATCTTGATACCAGGTTGCATCCCGTACATTGTAAGGGAACCAATAAGAATAGCAGTGACAGAGTCTCCCGGAATGCCAAGGGTCATCATTGTCGTCATTGCACCACCGATGACCGCATTGTTGGCCGTACTGGAGACGGCAAGGCCTTCCAGCGAACCTTTGCCATACTCCTCCGGATGCTTGCTCATCTTTTTCCCGTTACCCCAGGAGATAATCGAAGCCACATCGCCTCCAGCGGCGGGAATCGCTCCGATGATGATACCCTCAAACGCAGCGATAAGAGTCGGCACGCACAGTTGCCGAAATTCCTTAAGGGTCGGCAGGATACGGCCGAGGGCGATGTTGACCTGCCTTGCCGCCATTTCTTTTTCCTGCTCCGCTTTTCGAAAACTGTACATCTGGTACAATACTTCACCTATGCCAAACATACCTATCATAACTGGAATAAAGGATATCCCACTCATGAGGTTCACCGAACCAAAAGTAAAACGCTTTATTGCAAGGATCGGGTCAAGGCCTACGCAGGAGAACAAGATTCCGGCTACGCCGAGAATCATCCCCTTAAGAACATTTCCACCAGAGATGGCGACCATCATCGACAATCCGAAAAGCGCCAACAGACAATACTCGGGTGCACTGAACTTGATAGTGAACCTTGCTATCGGAGTGGAGAAAAGAATCAAGCAAACAACAGAAAGGAATCCACCGATAAAGGAATAAATAACATTGACTCCAAGGGCAAGTCCACCCTTGCCTTGCCGGTACATCGCATAACCATCAAAGGATTGGCAGATTGACGCAGGGGTCCCAGGCGTATTTATCAATATCGCAGAGATGCCACCGGCGAAAATTGCTGAATTCCAAAGCCCCATGAGCATGGCAAAGCCATTTTCTTTCGCAAACCAGAAAGTGACAGGTGTAAGGATGGCAATACCCATGGTTGCCGAAAGTCCGGGAAGTGCACCGATTAAAGTGCCAATAAGAGATCCAAGAAATAGAAAAAATATTACGCTTGGACGCAAACATTGCAACAATGCATTGAAGAAAATGGTAGCAGTCATGCCTCTTCCCTCCTAAATGTTGAATTGGACCGAGAATCCAACCACGAATGACAGATACAGAAAAATGGTAAGCACGGCTGTATATATGATGTTGTATTTGAATGAACGCTCAAAGAGCTTGTTCAGTACAAGACTAAGCAATGCGATACAAGGAATGAACGATGGAAATATTTTCTTTGTGGATTGCCAGATGATGAAAAAAACCACAATGGCTAGGACCGTCTTGGCAAGCTTGTAAAGATTGCACTTCACTTCCTTGTCAATCTTGAAGTAGGTCACTTGTCCCTTCTCAAGAAGTCCCTTGATAAAAAGAATCGTGCCCAGCACTCCTAACAGGACTCCAAGCAGGATGGGAAAGAACCCTCCGCCAGGAACTCCATCGGATGTCTGTGCCCTCCACGTGAAGGTCGGTTCAACAAGTGTATAGACTACTACAGCATATCCGAAAAGAGCGATTATAAGACCAGGGATAGTATCTCCCCTATACCACTTACCAGTACACATGATTATCAAGCCTCCTTCATTGTAATCCAGCAAAGGGGTGCATCATAAGGCATACCCCTTCACTGGTGTCATCAGAGATTAGAGAAGTTTCGGGATAAGCATGTCATAGTAAGCAAGTTCTTTGGCTGCCTGCTTATCCATGTCGGCACCAGAGAGATATGCATGCTCGTAGCCCTTGCTCACAAGCAATTTCTTCATAGCGTCCGAATTGATAGCGGTCTTTGCCGCCGCTTCAAGGATGTCGATGACGTTCTGTGGAGTCCCCTTAGGTACTGCAAAACCACCCCAACCCTGAATCGTAATATCAATTTTCATCTCTTTCGCAGTCAGTACGTTGGGAGCAACAGAAGATCTGTTCTCGCCAAGAATGACCAAAATTCTGAAATCACCAGAATCAATATTGTTCTTGACCTCTGATGGACTTACCGTGACGGCCTCTATGTTTCCACCAAGAAGAGCCGCTACTGCAGGAGCTGCACCATCAAACGGGACATGAGTGAACTTCACACCACATTTGTCCTCAATGGAAGCTGCTGCGACATGCCAGATTGAACCAGTTCCAGAATTACCTACCCTCACCTTGCCAGGATTTGCTTTTGCATAGTTGATAAAGTCATCAAAGGTTTTCCACGGCGAATCGGCACGTACCGTCACTGCTGCCGGAATGGTCATTGCACGTCCAATGAACGAGAAATCGTCCGAACTGAGCTTTGTCAAACCAAGAGCACGAAGCATGGTCGATTCAACAGGCATGTATGCCAAAGTATAACCATCAGCTTTCGAGTTCTTGACCTGTGTAAGACCAATCGCACCAGAAGCACCGGTAACATTGGAAACCGTCACGGTAGTTCCAATGGCCTTCTCCAACTCCGATGCAAAGATTCTTGCAGTCGTGTCGGATGCCCCACCTGCAGAATAAGGAACAATAATATTAATCTGCTTTTTCCCGGGAAACTCCTGCTTTTCCTGAGTTCCCTCAGCAAAGAGAGCAAATACGCAAACCAGAACCAGCAAAGTCATCAATACCCTTTTCATTTTTTCTCCTTTTTCGCATGTTATGCGATATACACTATTTGGATAAAACCCATCACAGGTATTTCTCAGCCTGCTTTCTCAATTCCGCTACCTTTTCCTTCGACAAATCAAGAAGCGGTTTTCTCATATGGCCACCAGGCACGCCACGCATGGTGAGAATATTTTTAAAAATCGACATATCAGCACCAAATTTCATTAAGTACACCAATTCTGTCGCATAGGCTTGCGCTTTCCGGGCAAGCGCCATATCGCCTTTTTTATAAGCATCATATACTGCAACAAAAGCTTCAGGAAATGGACCTGAGCACCCAGAAACAACACCGTCACAACCTGAGGCAAGAGCAGGAAGGAACCAGTCATCCGCACCGGGGACTACAGAAAAATCACCTCCACAGACTTTCGTGTATTCAATGATTCTCCGCATATCAGCAAAACTGTACTTGACCCCGACAACGTTCTTACATTCCATAGCAATTTTCTCCATGCAATTTGCCGATACATCATTATGGGCAAGCTGTGGTATCACATATACATACATAGGAAAATCTTTTGGTAAAGCTTCGGAAACCGCTTTGTAATAGGCTACCATTGCCCTATCATCGACTGTAAAAAAAATTGGGGTGACCACGCCAATTCCATCCGCACCGATTTCATAGGCATTCCTTGCAAGTTCGATTGTGTCTTTTTGGGACATCGCCCCGCAATGGACGAAAACCGTCACACGGCCTGCGGCCTTCTTCACTACAGTCTTCGCCACCAGTTCACGTTCCTGTAGGCTCATGAGAAACATCTCACCAGTGGTACCACAGGGATACAAGCATTGAACACCATTTCGAATCAGGAATTCCGTCTGATTCTCAAGCGCCGACACATCAACCTTATCGTCTGATGTAAAAGGAGTCGTCATCGCGGTGATGACTCCATGTAGTTTTTTCATAGTATACCTCTTGTTCAGCTATACTGAATAATATTCATTAATATCAACCATTAGCACAATAATAAAACCAAATAATTCAGTTGTCAACAAATTTTATGCAGAATACGATCAAGAGTTTGGATATCATGGACTTACAGAGATTTACTTACTATAGGCCTAAGAATTTGCACGAAACAAACATTGTGCGTCCCGAATTTCATTTTGAAGTGTCTTTCTTTAAGGAAAATAAGAATCTCCTCATGAACCCTGCCACCAGTAAAGACAAACTCCACCTTGACAAATGCCGCTCTTGATGCCTGCTTGATGCATCCGGTGTATCAAAAGAAATACTCAAGACTGGCCACGGCAAAGTAATACGTATAAAGTAGTTCTCCATTTCATCAAAAACACACTTGCTACTTGTATGAGGCCACAAGGTATGGGACCGATTGCTCGTTGGCTTCTGGTCTCTCTTTTTCCGTGTTAATATATGGTCATGAACCCAATCACCCTAGGTTTGGGAGAGAGAGATTGCAGCCTTCCTCATGAAGGTAAAGGAGTGTTTTATGGCAAGAGAGCTAGGAGAGTTCCTTGGATTTTGCACGATAGTCTTCTTTGTCTTAGCGATGCTTAATTATGTGGTGAAATTCATCAACAGGAAATTTGGATCTTCTCTGAAGGCATACCCAAGATTCCAGATAGCATTCAGCTTCTTCCTGAACTTTATTGTCAAGTGGCATAAGTTGTTCGGTCTCTTGTCCATTATGACCCTGCTTGCCCATTTCCTCATCCAGCTCAACAATTTTGGCATCCGACTCACTGGAGTCATGGCTGCAATCTTATTGCTGGTTCAAGGGGCATTGGGGATCTATGGAGCAAAGGCAAGACATAAAGGTAAGAGCTGGATTATAATTCATAGAACCATTGCCGTTCTGCTGCTGGTTGCCATTATTGTACATGTAGCATGACAAGGATCCAAAGGAGTCTTCCTTTCTTAACCCCAACGAAACAAAACTTCAATCCTTTGGTTACTCATTGCCTCATGTCTCCGTTTTCCATGACACTGAATTGACTCAATCCCTGACTTTCTCAAGAAGAAAAACAGAAGGACCAAGTCATTGTCTCGTTGGTAATAGTCTTCTATTCAATTCACATCGTCATTATCCATAAAGGAGAATCCATTCTCCAAAAAGGCGTAATTATACTGTGGAAAAGGGGATTTGTATGAAAAAACTTCTAATCGTGGTTCTTTTGGGCCTGCTCTGTGCTTTGCCTCTATCGAGCAAAGCTTATCTTTCGGTCAATGACCTTGACCCCCAAAAACTCTCCAGTACCAAGACTTTTGATGATGTCTCAATCTGCGCAACCAGTGAGAAAGGGGTATCCATCGATTTGATCGATGTCGCTCGTACCGCAAAAGACGGGGAGATTTTCAACAGCCGCATCAAACTGGGAGGAACGGGATCGACAGCCTATCGCAGTTTAAAATTCACCGCCAAGAAAGGTGAGAAGCTCACCATATATCTCAACAGCTCCTCCAAGACCGATGCCCGCACATTGGCAATTGCAAAACAAGATGGAACGGAAGTCGCTACCATTGTCGCTGATCCTGATACGGGGACTGTCGCTGGCATGGGGGCCTATGTCTTCATTGAAGATGGTGTCTATTATGTCTACTCCAAGAACAGTGGTATCTATATTTATGAGATTGTAGTAGAGAAGTAATCATGAAAAAACTTACCACTTTCCTTTTTATTTTCTTTATGCTAGCACTCTCCCTCAGTGCTGAGAACTGGGTGCCTGAGATAACCAATATCCAAAGTGAGGGGAATACTGTCACAATATTGTTTAATCTCAGCACTTCAGCCACCACGGCTGAAGGTGCCGAGGTGGAGATTATTCAAAGCGATGGAACCTTGCTTACTTCAAAAAAGGTTGGCAAAAGCCGCAAGGATGCAAAGAAAATCAGTTTCGAATTAAAGAAAAGTGGGAAGTATCTGGCACAAGTGACCGCATGGAAAGGCGAGGAGAAGCAAGCGTCCGAGGCAAAGGGATTCACTTTCTCCTTGAAATTGGAAAAACCAGCGGTGACTGTGCTCAACAAAGGAAACTTCACGCTGGAGGTCTCATGGAAAAATGTTCAGGAAGCAACCAGTTATCTTGTGCGTTGCTCTGACGGGACACAAAGGGAGACCTCTTCACTTCAGACGACCTTCAGCAATCTGAAACCCGATACACGCTATACCATCACAGTAAGTGCCATACGGGAAAACGAGATGGTGACTTCCGATCCGTTCATCAAGACCGCAAGGAAAGACGAAGAACGTACTTGGCTATTCACTGAATTCGGACAAAGTACAAACGCAACCTTAAACTCCTTTACCATGCATAACAGTGACAATCTGAATTTCTCATTGAAGACCTGCACTTTCAATGAACAAGATCTGACGATAAACGAAAAAGGAGGCAAGTTCACCGCATTTCATGACGGAATCTCGTTCTATTACACCACCATAAATCCCAAGATTGAGAATTTCAGCTTGACAGGTACCTTCCACGTTGACTATATCAATCCAACTGCCGACGGACAGGAAGGTTTTGGAATTATTGCCATGGACAGTCTGGGACAAGATGGCCAATCCATGGTCAACCACTACACCAATAGTGCGGCCATTATCGCAACAAAGTTCGAAGAGACCATCAACGGGGTGAAAAAGACCAGTAAAGATACTATCGGGGCCAGATTTGTCACCAACCTTACTCCCCAAATACTCCAGGGAGGAGACCAGATGATCGCCCAATACGGGACAAGCATAGGTCATGCTTTCAGTTACGATCAAAGTGATCTGGTACGTTCCAACGACGTGTACACCCTTACTCTTAAGAAGGATAATACTGGTTATCATGCGATTCTCAAGCAGACGATAGCCAGTGAAGGCACTGTTGAAGAATATACTCTTTACGGGGCGGACAAACTTTCTGTCCTCGATAGCGATCATCTGTATCTGGGTTTTGCAGCTGCTCGTGGATGCAATGTCACAATAAGTGATGTCAAGTTCTCCCTCACCCAGACCAAGGACGACCCTCCTCCTGAGGAGGCCCCTCCCACATTGGTTCCTCTTCTTACCAAGATAGACAGCCCTACAAGTTACAGCAGTAGCGACTACCCCTTCACATTCATCACCAATTGTGATGGATTGCTCACAGTGAAAATTCAAAACGGGAAAACACTGGTCAATGAGGAGAAAGTAACGGCGAACAAGGATTTCGTACGACATCTCACCCTGCAGAAAGGAATCAATGATTACCAGATCATATTCCAACCTCAAAAGGATTGGCAGCCCTATCCTCATAGCGTGATGGCCAGTTATGACAAAGACACCAAGCAGTATGTGGAAAGTTACAATAGCGTCTCAATTATGCAGACGGTAATATATCTGAACTATCCTGGAACCGAGTTATACGCCTCTAAAAATGGTTCTCCTTTTGGTGATGGCACCAAGGCTGATCCCTTGGATTTGAACAGTGCTGTTTCATATTGTAAAATGGGGCAGACGATTATCCTTACAGACAGCGAATACCATCTTACCAGACCTCTTGTTATAGAGCGTGGCAATGACGGGACTCAGACACAACGCAAAACTCTCAGGGCGGCAAACCGCGCAGTACTGGATTTTTCATCTGCAGGGGGAGGCCTTCAATTATGGGGTTCCTATTGGACTATTGAGAATATCGACATCACCAACACCCCCGATAATGTGAAAGGTCTGCAAGTTGCAGGAAACAACAACATCATTCGTGCGGTAAATGCTTATGGCAATGGGGATACAGGCATCCAGATAAGCGGAACAAGTACCGAGGATTACCACAAATGGCCCAAGGACAATCTGATACTAGGGTGTGTCAGCCATGACAATTGCGATAGTGCGCAGAACAATGCGGATGGTTTCGCAGCAAAATTGACCGTAGCGGAAGGCAATCGTTTCAAGAACTGCATAGCGTATAGCAATATTGATGATGGCTGGGACCTCTTCAGCAAGATTGAAAGTGGTCCTATTGGTGCCGTGGTCATCGAGAATTGCATTGCATATAAGAATGGAAGCCTTAGTGACGGGACAGGCAAAGGTGACGGCAACGGGTTCAAGCTTGGCGGGGATGGTATCGCGGTGAAACATGTCCTGCGGAACAGCCTTTCCTACAATAATGGCGCCAGTGGCATCACCAGCAACAGCAATCCCTCTGTGGTGTTGGAAAATGTCACCAGTTATGGTAACGGGAATTACAATATCACTCTGTACGGCAAGGGAACCGGGGAACGGTATTTCAGTACCAAGGATTGCTTGTCCCTCAATGGAGGGCTTGCGGATAACATCAAGGAAGTTCCAGATCAGGATACCGGTAACAACTATTATTTCAACGGAGCCATCACTACCAACGGTAGCCAGATACTTGACAGCACTATCTTCAAAAGCACAGATACCAAAATAGTTCCTGTCGTTACCTCCCAACTTACAATAGACGTACATGGTCTCTTTTCACAAGCATTGACTGCAGGTTGCAATTTCTAATATTCATGCCCTTTTGCAGGACGGGATTTCCCGTCCTGCATCTTTTGGGTTAGAAATCGTAAAAAAAGGAAAAAAAGCACGCCTAGGATACATCCAAGAGTATTATCAAAAATATCATCAAACTCGAACAAGCCAAGATGAAAAACCAATTGTGTCAATTCGGTGAGAGTGCTACAGGCAAAGCCAAGAAGAATAATCTTCAGAGAACCAAGATATCGTAAGTCTGAAAGCAAGAAACCAAAAGGAACATAAAGAAGAATGTTCAGCAATATCTCACTGAGCATCATCATATTACCGGCAAGAGCAAGTCTGTAGGACCAGAAAAGCTGCAACTCAAATCTCATTGAAGGACTGACTTTCCTGAAAAGCAGGGTCTCGCTAAGGTTCAAATATACATAGAGGGCAAAAAGCACCCAGCGCAACCTTTTCAAGGAAGTCCTGTGGATTCCAATCTCTGCAAGGAAAAAGAAAACAATCATCCCAAGAAAGAGAGGGATGGTTATGTTGGTTACTTGGTCCATAAATGCCTTGCAACAGGAAAAACAAGATTTCTCCCGTCCTTTTTCCGTATTGTAGCGCACAAAGAAGCAAGAAAGAAGGTTTATTTTTCTAATAACAGGTCAGGCACATGTCGGGTTCCAAGACATCAGGAGGGTCCTTATGAGGTGGACAGGATCTCTCAGAAGCCATTTTCTTCTCACCAGGGACGACTTTCCAATTAAGATTTTTTTATTGAAGATTTTCATTTTTCAATCCTTCATATACAACTAATTTTGCATAATGCAAACGAATACATCAAAATAGTTCGGAAATAATTGTTTGACTATATGGAATACCGATGGTAAAATTCAATTAGTTGAAAAAACGAACTAATTAGGAGCATGCATATGTCTTGTTGCCTTTTCATTCCAACATATTGGAGTACGGAAACTCTTCAAAGTTGGAAGATATTTGACCATCCCTCCCCCATCACTGAAGATGGGACTTTGGGAAGAACGCTAAAAAATCTTCAAGATATCGGATTTTCAGATCAGATTGTGGTTCTTCCTATTCCTTGTTCTTTGGATATCACTCAGAAAGTACAAGAGATTTGCAAAAAAACATCCCTCCCTCTTTCTGTCATCACCAATGATGAATATACCAAACTGTCCGATATCCTGAAAGAAACAGGGTTCTCTGGTACCGATTTTTCCCTTATTGATTACAATACCTATGGGGGGGCACGAAATATAGGGCTTGTGTATGCAGCCATGCATGGTTTTGACCAGATTATCATGATTGATGATGATGAGTGCATCGATGCAGATTACAAAATCAAGGCGCTTGCCCATATTGGAGAAAAATGCCAAGGCCGATTGGTATTGGGAAAAACCGGATGCGTCAAGGACGCACAAGGGAACAAGGTATATGATGGGCAAAAAGGTCCCTGGGGTAACAATTGGCCAAAGGACGAGCTCTTTAACCAACAAATCAAGCAATATCTTGATGCCCCTGAGAATCTGATGAGATGTTCTCTTGGTTTCGGGGGGAACATGGTCATCGATCGGAGGCTGTTCACTCAGGTCCCGTTCGATCCGGGTGTGACCAGGGGTGAGGATGACGATTATCTTCTGAATTGTCGATACTGTGACTATGATTTCTTCTTTGACAAAGACCTGTTGCTTTTGCATCTTCCTCCAGAACGTTCCAATACCTTTTGGAGCAGGCAAAGACAGGACATCCTTCGTTTCCTGTATACCAGAGAGAAAATCAAGGCCTTGGGAACCCCTCAGGAGAATATTGGAATGTTCCTCAGGTATTTCACTGGGGAAGATTTAGAAAAGAAGGCGGTTTATTCCAGCATTGAGGCGGCTTTGCATTTCGTCCAGACGAATGAGAAGGAGTTCAAGGAGTTCCTTGAGAATGCAAAGACTGTGGTTGCCTATGACCATGCAGCACTTGCAGAAAAAGCAGAGTCCTTCAAGCGTATGATACCAAGTTGGCAACACTCAATGGCCATGTTATGGAAATAAAGAAGCACCGTATGAGGAAAAAGACTCGAAATGCAACAAAAATCTGCAAGGCTCTTTGGCAACATCCTCGGGATAGCAGGATAGATTTGTCCAAACGGCTGGGACTTGATAAATCCACGGTAACTTCAGAAATCTCAGAATTGATCAAGGATGGAGTTATTTGTGAATTGCCCAAGCAGGATACGGTCTTTTCTTCCTCTGGTACGGGACGAAAGCCCATCCCTCTTGCCATCAGCAAAGATTATGGAATCGTCCTTGGCCTTTCCATCCAAGCAGGCTCATACTCTTTGGTTGTGGTGG
>Ga0265294_10006427_pt1 | contig 14107 bp, 13 predicted proteins | sample MunlanPumphouse3_FD_192504 | JGI IMG/M metagenome (GOLD analysis project Ga0265294, IMG submission 192504) | Groundwater microbial communities from a municipal landfill in Southern Ontario, Canada - Pumphouse #3 | ecosystem: Environmental > Aquatic > Deep subsurface > Groundwater | place... | reverse complement strand
TTTAAAATTACAAAAACAAAAATTTATTCGGTATAGTAATTTAGCGTTAGAAACCGCTTCTGGGAAACGAATTCAAGTTGAATTTGTTAGTAATGTGTTTGAGATTGAGAAAGTAAAAACTATTCAGTGCAATATTAGAAAATCGATTGAAATTAAAAGTAAATAAAAAAAGATAGGATGGTTCTATATGAAAAAAAAGACCATGCGTGAAATTATAGAAGAAAAGTTGTTGAAGGAAAATAAATTAAATAATAAAACCCTTGAACATCTTACATCTGCGGAAGTGAATTTGATTATTCACGATTTTCAGGTACATCAAATTGAACTTGAAATGCAAAATGAAGAATTAAAGCGCATTCAAAATGAACTAGATCTCTCTAGATCTCGCTATTTTGAATTATATGAATTAGCACCAGAGGGATATTTGACCATTTCCGAACTGGGGCTTATTTTGGAAGCTAATTTAACAGCCATAAATATGATTGGACTCAAACAAAATAACCTTAAAGGTCAAATGTTTTCTCAATTTGTTTATAAGGAAGATCAAGATATATTTTATAAACATAGAAAAATTCTTTTTGAGACTAAAGAACCACAAGAATGCGATTTTCGTATTGTTAGAAAAAATGGGACAATGTTTTGGAGTCACATTAAAGCGGTATTCGTCACTAATGAAAGCTTTAACTTTTGTAGATTGATTTTAAGTGATATCTCTAAACGGATGAATGCTCTAAATGAATTAAAAGAATCAGAAGAAAAATATCGATTAGTGTATTCATCAATGAGTCAAGGCATGGCTCTTCATGAAATTATCACAGATAATTCGGGTAGACCTATAGATTATATATATTTGGATATCAATGATAGTTATGAAACCCTTTTAAAGGTGAAAAGGGAAAATGTGATTGGCAAGAAAATTACCGAAGTGATGCCTAAGGTAGAACCATATTGGATCGAAAATTTTGGCAATGTTGCATTAACTGGTATATCCACGGAATATAAAAATTACTTAGAAACAACGGGTAGATATTATAATACCTATACTTATCGTACAAAACCTAGACAGTTTGCCGTGTTGGTGACGGATGTTACTGATCAAATAAAAGTATTAGAGCAATTAAAACAAAATGAAAAGAATTTGCTAGAATCTCAACGAATTGCTCATGTAGGTACTTGGAGATTGAATGTACAAACAAATGAAGTTGTATGGACTGAAGAATTATATAAAATGTATGGTTTTGACCCCACCCTACCTCCTCCTTCATATATAGAACATAGCAAGTTATTTACACCTGATAGTTGGGAGAAACTATCGACTGCTCTCGAAATGACGAGTTCACAAGGAATACCATATGAACTTGAATTAGAAACAGTGACAAAAGATGGATCTCATGGATGGGTGTGGGTCAGAGGGGAAGCAGAAAAAGACAAAGATGGACAGATTGTTGCTGTCTGGGGAGCTGCTCAAGACATCACTGAGCGTCTTAACACTTTAAATAGATTAAAAGAAAGTGAACAACGATTAGACATGTTTTTCAAGCAGTCTTTGACTGGATTTTTTGTTATGAGATTGGATGAACCAGTTTATTGGAATGAAACAGTTAATAAAGAAGAAATTCTTAATTATATTTTTGATCATCAACGATGCACGAGAGTCAATCAAGCTCTTTTAAATCAATATGGTATAAATTTGGAAGATTTTTTAAATAAAACTCCAAGAGATTTGTTTGCCCATAATATAGATTCTGGAAAAGACGCATGGAGACAAATGTTAGATCATGGATCGATTCATACAATAACGGATGAAAGAAAAGTTGATGGAACACCGATCATTATTGAAGGTGATTATGTGTGTATGTATGATTCATTAGGAAGATTTATTGGCCATTTTGGAAATCAAGAAGATGTAACACACCGCGTTCAAAAACAAAAAGAAATCGAATATTTAAGCTGTCATGACCATTTAACCGATTTATACAATAGGCGATATTTTTTAGAACAATTCAATCAGCATAATAAACTAGAGTACCTTCCTCTTGGAATCATGATGATGGATTTGAATGGATTAAAGATAATCAATGATGCTTTTGGTCATAAAGCGGGTGATATGGCTCTTAAAAAACTAGGACATGTTTTAAAAGACACGTTTAAACAAAAAGATACAGTTTCGAGAATTGGCGGAGATGAGTATGCTGTATTATTGCCAAATACATCATTAAAAGAACTTGAAGATTATAAAGAACAAATTGCTTCAGCTATAAGAACAATGAAAGTTGACAATATTGAACTATCCATTGCGATTGGTTATGAATTGAAAAAGAAGTTTGAAGAAGATATTGATGATGTTTTAAAAGCAGCTGAAAATAGAATGTATAAACATAAATCAGCCATCGGGTCAAGTGGTAGAAGTCGAGCTATTAATGCAATTTTAAATACGTTAACGGATAAATATGGTGTTGAAAGAGTGCATTCAGAAAGAGTTAGTTATTTGTGTAAGTTAGTAGGTCAACAATTAAAATTAAAAGAAGAAGGAATAAATGAACTGAAACAAGCGGGTTTATTCCATGATATCGGCAAAATTTCAATTCCGGATAGTATTCTTAATAAACCAGAAAAATTGACAGATGAAGAATATGATATTATTAAAACTCATACTGAAGTTGGATATCAAATTTTAAGAGCCGCAGATGAGTATTCTGATTTAGCAATTCATGCCCTCCATCATCATGAACGCTGGGATGGCAAAGGATATCCAACCGCGTTAGAAGGAAATGATATTCCATTATTTTCTAGAATCATTTGTGTAGTAGATGCTTATGAAGCGATGACAGCAGATAGACCATATCGTAAGAGATTAACAAAAGAACATGCAATAGCCGAAATTAGGAAATGTTCTGGAACTCAATTTGATCCTAAAATAGCAAAAATATTTATTGAGCAAATTTTACGAAAAGAAGATGGTGAGTAAATTCATTGGTTATCTTAGAAGTTTCATTATCCATGGTTGATTTACTAGAAAAGCATGATAATATAAAAATTACCCCTTATGAATTTGTACAGATATATCTATTTTAGGATAGCAATGGTGGGAATAAATGAATTTATTCCCCTTACAATAGAGTTTTAAAGGGGATTAATGAAACAAAAAAGGTTTCTTAATTGAACCCAGTCTGACTAGTTAAGTGTTCTTTACTCTATAAGCCCTTAGCATATAGAAAGTGAACATAGTAATAACAAGATAAGATATTTTTTATAATTATATAATATTTGAAAGGAGAGTATAGATTGAATATTTTATAGATAGTATAAAATTCTTGATATACAAATCATCATGAAGAATACGTTTAAATTATTTTTTACCTTCATATTAATGTTTAGTTTTATTACATTGGTGGGATGTGATAATGAAACAACCCCAAATTCAAATATAACACCTGAAGTTTCACAAATAATGATCACAGATTATAATCTTCCCGAGAACTTCTTTATGGTACTGCAATTAAGTGACACTAGTATTTTTGATAAAGGAGACCCTTGGTATTATAAAACAGCTAAAATAGGTAATGATTGGCAATTAATTGAATATGATCGTGATCTAGAAGATAGAACAAAACAAGTCACTCATTTCTTTGAATATTTGTCTGATGATAGTTATCAACACTATACTTATAATTATACAGAACAAGATTGGGAAAAAGCGGATGTGGTCAGTTTTCAAGGAATGATGTTTACCAGTTTAAATAACTTTAAGTTTCTTTATAAGAAACCGGTGGAGGTACAATATCATATTGTTGAAACGTTAGCAGCTTATGATTGCGATCCTACGAGTATTGAGAGTTTAAGAGAGGCAATGATGTATGAGTATGCGGATGGGTTAGATATAGAAATCATTGTTGATAAAGAATATTTGAACATTACCTTATCTGAAACGCATAGAAATGGTAGTCTGATTTGTGTATCTTGGCGAGCTTATGAATTTAATCTAACCATCTCCAATTGGAATAGTTCATTCTTAGCATATAAAAATTTTAAAGAGACGCCTCAATAATTGATAGACTTTTAAAAACATTCATGATTAGTAACAGCACTTTCAAGTTGACACATTGAGAGTGCTTTTTAATTGATAATTTTGTTTTTTAGTTAAATACTATCATTCGGTTCTCAATATTTGACTTTTTTTATTGTTGAGATCTGATAGACATTATAGACTCTCCATTTAGCCGTTTTACCTCTTTTGACTAAATAACAAAAACGTGTTATAATAAATAATATAATAGAATCATTATTGATCAAATCATATTCTTTTTTACATTTTATATTTTGAATAGCATACTATTAATTGATCTATGTGTTTTACATATCAATAAGGATGAACACTTTTAAAATGTCTAAAATGATCCTTTATCATTTGAAGTGAATTAACGGTAAAGGAATGTATCAAATAATCAATGAATTGGCGTCATTTGGAAATAATAGATGGAGGAAGCGGAATGAATAAAATAGGTTTTTTAATTAGTACAAAAGAGAACGAAAAAAGACGGGCTATTTTACCGAATCAATTATTGAATATTAAAAACAAGGATTACTTATATTTTGAAAAAGGATATGGAGATGATCTTGGATATTCAGATGATGAATATATTAAGCAAGGTGTTCATGTTTTAGAAAAAAAAGATATTTTAAATCTGGATGTGTTGTGTGATCCTAAAATCGGTGATGCTGATTATTTGTTAGACATGAAGGATAATAAAATCCTTTTTGGATATATTCATGCGGTGCAGAATCAAAAACTCACCGATTTATTGATTCAAAAGAAAGCAACAGCGATTGCTTGGGAAGATATGCATTATAGAGGACGTCATACATTTTGGAGAAATAACGAATTGGCTGGAGAAGCAGCCATCATGCATGCTTTTACTTTGTATGGAAAGCTTCCATATGATTGTAAAGTAGCCATTATTGGCAGAGGTAACACATCAAGAGGTGCTTATCGAATTCTTGCATCTTTAGGAGCGGATATTGCTGTATACAATAGAAAAACCCAAAAACTCTTAAGAGATGAAGTGGGTAAATATGATGTGATTGTCAATTGTGTTTTATGGGATACGTCAAGAACAGATCATATCATATATAAAAGCGACTTAAAAAATATGAAAAAGAATGCGATGATTGTTGATGTGAGTTGTGACTTAAAAGGGGCCATTGAAACAACCGTTCCTACGTCTATAGAAGACCCAGTTTACACCGTTGATGATGTTCTTCATTATGCGGTTGATCATACACCTAGTATGATTGGAGAAACATCATCAAAAGTTTTTGGTGATGTGGTTGCACGATATGTTGACTTCATTATTGAGGGTGATTTTAAAAACAACGTGACTTTAAAAGAGGCGATTGTCATTGAAAATGGGAAAATCATCGATGAACGCATTAATGTTTTTCAAAAAAGACCATAAATTTTTACTATTCACTTCATTGACTAAAATTTATTTACCGAGTATAATATTTGATGTATTCGGGAAATAGCTCAGCTTGGTAGAGCGCTAGGTTCGGGACTTAGAGGTCGCGGGTTCAAATCCCGTTTTCCCGACCATTCAAGAACGCTAACTTTGATACAAAAATATCAAAGTTTTTGCATTAAATAGGCTTATTTTAGGCTAAAATGGGCTAAAATAAGAGAAAAAGCTCTAATAATCGTTAAAAAACGGTCTTTAGAGCTTTTTTTGTATTATTCATGTTGCACTATTTAATTATTGCTTGTTTGAAATTGCACTATTTAATTATTGCTTGTTTGAAATTGCACTATTTAATTATTGCTTTTTTCTAAAAGAGGTCAACTTGTATTTAACTGAAATTTTTGTATTTTATAAAAATTGAAGAATTGTAAATGATGTGAAACCAAAAAAAAAATAAAAATTATAGTAGTGTATAATTATACAAGCCATTATTTATAAGATATTTTCTTTGTTGAATTGGAGGCTTCCGGTTTAAACTGGAAGTTAGAATCCTATTACTTTTGTATAAATATCTTTTCATTTGGTTTAACAAATCTTCATAAGAATAAAACTTAAGAAACCTATAGAATTTTTCGTTATCATTTCTATGAGATCTTTCAAATTTACCATTATGTCTTGGAGTTCTAGATCTGACTAATTGATGTTTTATTCCTAAATAATACTTCATATAAAAAATCGGAAATGGAATTTCCGGTTCCAACCCCAAAAAATTCGAGAAATTAAGATCTTGTGTGGTATAATGCTGGTGCACTAAAAAGAAAAATAAAAAAAAGAATTTTTAAGTTAATTTTTGTTAAGTTTATAATTGCTATTTGAAGGATAAAAAAATGATAAAAGAAGAATTTAATTTAGAAAATTGTGAATTGCTATATTATACTGGTGAAAGCCAAAATATAATAATTCCAAACGGAGTAAAAAGTATAGGAAAATCAGCTTTTGAAGGGTGTGAAAATATAAAAAGTATAATCATCCCAGAAGGAGTCACAAAAATAGGTGACTACGCCTTTGGATAATGTTGGAAATTAACTAGCATAAATATCCCAAAAAGTGTGATAAGCATAGGAAGAGCGCCTATTCAAGGTGCGTAAATTTATCAAACGTATCAATTCCAAGCAACATCACTTTCATCAATAATTTTGCATTTAATGCCTGTAAAAGTTTAGAATATAACTTATATGATAATGATTGCTATTTGGGGAACACTAAAAAACCATTTTTGGTATTAGTAAAAGCCATAAATCGAAAAATAAAAAACTGTGAAATACATGAAAGCACTAAAATTATTCTTGATTATGCTTTTGGATTTTGTGAAGATTTAACTGATATAACTATCCCGGAAAATGTGAAAAGTATCGGGATTGCTGCTTTTATAAATTGTAAAAGTTTTAAAAAATCTCAATTCCAAATAATGTATTATATATTGGTGATAATGTATTTCAAGGTTTTGTCAGAATTAAAAGTATTGTATTACCAGATGGGTTATCATTTATGGGTAACCGGTCATTTTATGGATGTGATAGTTTAACAGAAATTTCTATTCCTTCTAGGGTTGTTAAGATAGAATATAGTGCTTTTGAATTATGCCGCATTTTAAAAAATATCACAATTCCTAAAAATGTACAAGAAATAGAATATTCAGTATTTGATGGCTGTAGTAATCTAGGAAGCATTATTGTTGAAGAAAAAATCCAAGATAGGATAGTTGAAATAACTGTAATGCAGTCATTGAAACAAAAACAAATGCGCTGATTATTGGTTGTCAAAATACAATAATTCCTGATAATATTAAGATTATTTCATCTGGAGCGTTTAGTAATTGCGATAATTTAAAAAGTATTACAATACCTAAAAGTGTAGAAAATGTAAAAGAAAAATCTTTTCTAAATTGTAACAATTTAGAAAGCATAAAAGTTGAGGAAAATAATCCTAAATATGATAGTAGAAGAAATTGCCATGCCATTATTGAATCAAAAACTAATGCTATTATCCTAGAATGTAAAACACAGTAATTCCTAATGACGTTGTAAGAATAGAATCTTAGTCCTTTACATTTAGTAGCTCTGCTAGTTTGATCGAATTAAATGTGCCTAATAGTGTCACTTCCATCGAGTATAATGCCTTTTCAGGAATTGATAAATTGAAATGTAATTTATATAATAATGCTTTTTATATTGGGAATAATGAGAATCCATATTTAGTTTTAATTCAAGCTAAAGATGAGAATATTAAAAGTTGTGAAATATATAATGGTACAAGATTTATTAATGAAAATGCTTTTCATGATTGTAAAAAAATAACTAAAATTTCAATACCATCAACTGTTATAAGAATTGGAGCTTTTGCTTTTAGTGGATGTTGCGTTTTGAAAAAATTACAATACCTGATAGTGGTACAGAAATTAGTAGTTATATATTTAGACATTGTGATAATTTAAAAGGTAATCTTTTTGATAATGCTTATTACATGGGTAATAAAGAAAATCCATATTTTGTGTTAATTAAAGCTAAAGATTATGATATTACTAATTGTGAAATTCATAAAAATACAGCATACATTATTGAAGATGCATTTCGTTTTTGTGAATGTTTAACTGAACTAGCTATGCCTGATGGTCTAATTAGTATTAAAGGTTATGCATTTATGTCTTGTACACAATTAAAACATATTATTTTACCGAAAAGTATAAAAAATATAGGAAGTCATGCTTTTTATCATTGTAACAATATTAAAAAAGTTTATTATACTGGAACAATAAAAGATTTGTCAAATAATCCATTATCAGAATACAAATTTAGACCATTTAATAAATTATATTATTATAGTGAAAAGAAACCCATTACTAAAGGAAAATTTTGGCATTATGATGAAGAAATGAAATCTATTATTGAGTGGTAATTTATATAAAAAGTTTTAAAAAGCTTTATCTTTGAATAGAAATTAATAAGTAATAAAAAATAATATTTAATAGAAAAGGAGAAATTATAATGGAATTAAATGAGTATTTAGATTTTATCTTAGGTGTTTATTTTGAAAGTAAGTATGTTACGATGGCAATTTTGGAAATTTTAAATAATAAGAAAAAATATCCATCAATATATCTTTATATTGAGGATATGGTTGAGTATGATGATAATGGGCAAATTGCAGAAATTAGGCTTAAAAGTACATACTTTATATGTGAAGATCCAGAATTCCTGCCCACACTTGGGGAAGCGATGGAACTTTATAAAGCTTTCATGAGAGTGTTTTGGAAAGACCTTCAAAATAAAAAGCATCAATTAACTAATATTATATATGCATTCAATATTTTAAGACAACCAACTCTTGAATCGGCTTTGTATCCATACGTAAATTACTCAGGTTGTTATTATATAAACTTAACAAAAAATGAAACAGAATTTACGAAAACTATATATGTTCCAGAAATAATTGATGGAGAATATTGGGGACGTAAAGGTGAAAAAAATAATACTGAAATATGTTCTTCAGATAATAGTGAAGTATTTAAAAAAATAGAAGAAGTGTTTAATATGCCTGAAATCATTGAAGACCTTTTTATTCCTAGATTTTGTGATGAAGAATTAAAGACACGTAAGTGGGATCATAGAAATGGTTTAACCGGTTATGGATTTATTAGTATTGAATTTTTGATGGGTAATAACGTTATTAAGTTTTTTGCAACTGAAAGAGGCTATGATCCTCTTAGTGCTATCTTTAGATTACCAATCATAGATTCGTTAAGCGAGGAAGAAAAAGAAATAGAAGTTACTGAAGTATTAATTAATTTATAAAAAAATAAAAAACAGAAAAGGAGAAATTAAAAATGGCTTGGTTTGATGGTACATCAGTTACAAATATGGAGATTATTAAGGAGGGTTATCCGATTGAGGTAACAAAAAATGTGTGGACAAACGAAGGGGAAAAGGGTTTTACAATAATTAATGACTTTGAAGAAGGAACTCCATTTTATAACTTTGCAGACCCAAAAATGGAGTTTGATTCCCCAGACATATTTTATCATGTGTTTGAAGGGGAAGATGCTAAAGAAATTGCTGACTTTATTATTGAATTTATAGCTAACTATAATGATGATGGTCGTAATATTGAGTTAGTTAGGAAAGAAGACAAAATGTTTTCGTATGCAAATGGGCTTTTGCTAAGTGAATTTTTGCTTAAACAAGATGAGTTAAAAAAGCAATTACTTAATGGAGAAGTAAAGAATAATATATTTATTCTGCCATTTAGAATATATAAGCATAAATGTTTTGTGTGTGGGCATAGAACAATGACATATGGTATTGCTAGTATTTGTATTGAGTGTGGTTGTGATCCATTAGATACTTGTACTCTTGAAAATGAGCGTAAAGCGTATTTTGCGAAAAAAAGGGCTAACTTTAACTATAATTGGGAAAAATCAATAAATGAAAAATAGTTTGTTGCATAATTTAAATAAATAAGTTAAAAGGTGATTGAAAAGAGATATTGTTTCATTTTATAATATCTCTTTTCATTTTTCTTTCAATGTTAAAATAATTGTTGTTTAAAATCGGAAATGAAATTTCCGATTAGAGCTCTCAAAAAATTGACAAATGATGACAATCTATGATAGTATGACTGAGCATTTTAAAAATGTATTCAAATTACTACTCGCCTCATTCAACAGAACAATAACTGTAAATATTGGAAAGGAGTTAATCAAATAGTGTTCTTTGAAAACTTAATAACCAAAACCATAAATTAAATTAAAAGGAGAGTATAAAAAATGAATTTCTATGAATTTTGTAAAAAATATTTGGAAAATCAAACATCAACTTATTTAAAGGGTTTTGATCTTAAAGAATTACCAAAGTATTATGAAGTTCCAATGATGTATTTGAATTTTTTTAGTATTAAACCTGGCTTTGAAAGCAAAAATGATATTTTAAAAATTTTTGCTTTAATATTGATTACTCCATCTTATAGCTTTATTCCTTTAGAAAAATGCTATGATGATCTATGTTTAATATTAGATGATTTTAATCCTAATCATGTTAGTAGACTTGATGAGATAAATTTGTATAAACTTATTAAAACTTATGTTGAACCTTTAATCAAATATTATTTTTTATTTGAATATGCTTTTGAAAAATTCTCAAAAAACATAATCTCTGCTGCTAAATATATGGTTGAAAATTTTGTGGATTTTCCATCATATATAAAACACATCAGATCAAATCCAAAAACTATAGTCGAAGAGTTAACTCAAATAAGTGGGATGGGAGAATTAAGTGCAAAAAAGTTTTTAGCATATATCGGATGTTTCGAATACTTTTATCGTGATTTAAGAACAATCGAAGTTTTTAAAGGCTTTGATAAAAATGTAGTTAATGAAAAAACTTTTAATAAAGCAATATATGAACTTGCAGGAAAATGTAATACTACCACATATGCTTTAAACGCAATGATTAAATTAATCGTAAACGGTATATATTACATGCATGTAGATGATTCAAATAGTACAATAAAAATATGGACGAAGCATAAAAAAGATAAATTTATAAAAGCAATTAACCAAGCTCTTGAGGATGACACTTTAACATTATAATCGTTATAGATCATTTCGAGGTAATTCATAATTCTAGAATTACCTTGAAATTACCGGTTTAATAAAAATATAAAAAGGAGAGTGATTAAATGAAGTCTTTTGAAAAAATTATTGGATATGAGTCTGTAAAAAATGAGTTATATCAAATTATTGATATGTTCAAAAACAAAGAAATGTATGTGAACATGGGGGCTAGAACTCTCAATGGTGTACTTATTTATGGTCGCCCGGGTCTTGGGAAAACGATGCTTGCTGAAGCTTTAATTGCGGAATGTGGTATTAAAGCTTATACTATTAGAAATAATAAGAACGAAAGAGAACTTATTAGAGAAATTAACATGGTTTTCACAGAAGCTTTAAATAAAGAAAAATGCATAATCTTCTTTGATGATTTGGATAAGTTTAGTGAATCTTCTGATAATGATGTTGATGATAGAATCTTTGTTACTGTTCAAGCAAATATTGATAGTGCAAAAGATAAAGATGTATTAATTATTGCTACAGTAAATAATTATAGGAAACTACCTGATTCGTTAAAAAGAAGTGGTCGATTTGATAGAAAGATAGGTTTAGATAGACCAACAAACGAAGAAGCTTCTAAGATTATTGAATATTATTTAAAGAAAAAGAAGGTAGATGCTAATTTAAATTATGAAGATGTAGGGAAAATGATCAATTATACTTCCTGTGCTGATTTAGAAACAATCCTTAATGAAAGCGCGATTTTATCAGCTTATGCTAGAAAAGAATTTATCGATATTAATGATATTGCTAAAGCATATTTGAAATATCATTATGAAATTCTTGATGAAAGTTGTGAATGCTCTGAAGAAGTAATAGCTTCAACTAGTGTTCATGAAGCAGGTCACGCTGTAATTGCTGAAGCATTAAAATATGGATGTGTTGGATTTTTATCTGTCCAACAAACTGGAAGAAATAACATGTCTGGATTTACTCACCTTTGCGAAGTAATTAATGAAGCTCCAGAAAACATATTAATTGCTTTAGGAGGAAAAGTTGCTGTAGAGTTATTTTACAATGGTAGATGTGCTATGGGGTGTAGTAGCGATTTAAAAAAAGCAATAGATTTGATTCAACGTGAAATAACTGTAAGTGGAACTAATGGCGTGGGAATGCTTTATTTTGATATACCTTATAAAGTATCAGATAGTATGATGGCAAGAGTTGAAATTGCTATTCAATCAGAAATGGAACGCTATTTATATATTGCTAAAGAAATTTTGCTTAAAAATAAAGAATTTGTGCTTAATTTAGCTGAGGAATTAAAAAAGAAAAACACTCTTTTATATTCTGATATTCAAAGAGTAAGAAGTAGTGTTCAAGTTATAGATCTTAATATATAGTCAAATTTAATGTGGTAGGACAATAATAAATTTATTGTCCTATCTTTTTCTCTCCATTAAAATAAATATTTTTAAGATATATTAGTAATGTTTATTGTTTGTCATCTTTTCATAAACTTGACATATTTTTAAAAAAGTTATACAATGTTTATTATAATTAAAGTGTTTAGGCTAATTAAATCTAAAAAAATTATTTAATTATTGAATCTTTTGAATTCTTAGTGTTATTGTTTTTTTGAATAAAAAACAATTTAATCAAATCTATAAATTGGAGGTGAAATAATGGAAAATTTAGTATTAGTAGAAATTGAAACAAAATCTGTAAAAAGGAAGAAAATAGAAAATGAAAATTTTGATGCGACCATAAATGCATCTAATACAGGCAATGATAAAACTGGAGAGTTTCAAACTAAAACACAGGATATTACAAAAAAGATGGCACAAGGTAAATATGGATTAAAAGGAAAGTATAGCATTATCTTTTTATATAATTCTGAATATGATACAGAAAGCAAAGAATTTATTACTGAATATGGGTGGAAAATACATAATTTATCTTCAGCAAATATTAGAATACTAACATATTATTCAGAAAGAATGGTTAGTAATTGGTTTAATGTTCATTTTAGAGAAAAAATCAAATTTGATAATAGTATTCCTGCTAATATGGTTCGTAATATAATTCGAGATATGAAAACAATATATGAAGTAGAAAAACTACCTTCAATTGTGATTGTTAAAAAAAATTCTGAAGGAAATGAAGAGTATTTTAATGTAGGTTTATCAGGATATAATAAAGAAGGAATATTAGGTATTTTTAAAGAAATAATTGAAATTATTAATGATAATTGTGAAGAAGATTTTTCAGTTATTTCAAATAAAATATGTAGATATAATTCTGAAATAAAGAAAAGTAATAATATGAGTAATATTAGTAACTATTATTATATTCAAGATTTAATTGACAAAGAGTTAATGCATTGCGAGTACAAATATCATCTATATAATTTGGCTGAAGAATTAGATATTAGTGAGCGCACATTGCTTAATAGACGAGCTAAAAATACATTTACTAGAGATGAATGTTTTTACATAGGAATTAGATTTAAAATTTCTTCTCAAGAGTTGAACCAAATATTAAGAATAAATAATCAAAATGAGATCGGCATGGTTGGCAGAGATGAAATTATCAGGAGAGGCTTAATATATAAGAAAACGGTTGAAGAAGTTCATGAGGAATTAATTAGTAATGGTTTTTTAGGAATTATTCCAGAAAAAACAAAGAAAAGTAATATTAGAAGAGGATAAAAAAAGCAGTCTTCTTTTCATTTTATCGGGCAATTTTTATGTTGATTTTTCAGACTGTATTTAGATATAGTTTTTGTAATTGGATGCAAAAAAGTTTTTTATAAAGCAAGAACTATTTCGGAAAAGAAATTTCCGATTTGAAACTTACAAAATTTAAAAAAAGATGGTCTGTTGGGCTATAATAATGGTATAGAAAAGTTAACTAGAAACTATAAATAAAATAGAGGTAATAATAAAATGAATAATTATATAAACGAAATAGCAAAGATAGAAAAGAAAGAAAGATTTGATGCCATAACAAATCAATTAAAAATGAATGGTATAGGATATATAGT
>Ga0265294_10006426_pt1 | contig 14108 bp, 11 predicted proteins | sample MunlanPumphouse3_FD_192504 | JGI IMG/M metagenome (GOLD analysis project Ga0265294, IMG submission 192504) | Groundwater microbial communities from a municipal landfill in Southern Ontario, Canada - Pumphouse #3 | ecosystem: Environmental > Aquatic > Deep subsurface > Groundwater | place... | reverse complement strand
TACCATGGATTTTCCCGGCATAGCCATCGGAGGTCTATCAGTAGGGGAGACATCTGATCAATTCAAGGAATTCTTATCCTTCACTGCTGACATTGTCACTAAAGACAAACCCCGCTATGTCATGGGTATCGGCAGCCCAGACTATATTCTCGAAGCAGTTGAAAATGGTATCGACATGTTTGACTGCGTACTTGCAACACGCATGGCAAGAAATGGAGCCGTTTTTACTGATGACGGCATCGTGACTTTGAAAAAGGCCATCCATAAATTTGATGCTGGTCCTCTAGAAACAGGATGTACCTGTACCGCCTGTACGCAATATTCCCGCGCCTACATGCATCATATGATTAAAACAGGCGAAATGCTTGGAGGAATGCTCGCAACAGAACACAATCTGACATACTTCTATCGCCTTATGGAAAAAGTTCGTCAGGCAATCGCAGAAAACCGTTTCTCATCTTTCAAGAGGGATTATCTTGCAAGATTCTACGGAAAATAAGGTTGCAGCAAAAAGCAGTGTAGTCGTCATGCTCTGTACCCTCGCCAGTAGGGTACTTGGCATCGTTAAAGCACGGGTAATTGGATCGGTTTTTGGTGCAAGCGGAGTTGCCGATGTTATCAACTTCACTTTCAACATTCCCAACAACTTTAGAAAACTATTTGCTGAAGGTGCTCTCAATGCAGCCATAATCCCAATCTTCAGCCGTCTGATAAGCAACGATGACAAGAAGGGAAGTGCACGTCTCATGGCCCTTCTATGCACGTATCAAACCCTGATTCTTCTTCCCCTTGTCATAGTATCCTATATATATGGGGAACCTCTTATTGCCTTTTTTTCTGATTTTGATGCAGATAAGGTAGCGTTGGGGGCAAGACTGCTCCCGTTCTTTATGATCTATTTAGCGACCATCAGCATCGGGTCCATCTTCAATGGACTCTTGAATTGTCACAAAAGCTTTTTTCATGCCTATCTATCTCCGTTATTGTTTTCTTTATCAGTAATATTCGGAGTTCAGTTCTTTCATCCATACTACGGCGCCATGAGCATGGCGTATGCAACTGTCATCGGAGGTCTTCTTCAAGGATCTTACTCATATTTCATGCTGAAAAAGTATGGATACTCTCTAAGACCTGCATTTGATACCTCACAGACCCAGTTCAAACCTTTGGTAAGAGCTTGGAGCCAAGTGTTGATAAGTTCGGTCATGCAGATTTTGGGGCAGATGATCGCCTTTTGGTTTGCCTCAAGTTTATCACAAGGTAGTGTTACAGCATTAAGCAACTCTATGATTTTCTGGCAGACTCCATATGGGATTTTTTACAATGCGATCACCGTTGTTTCTTTTCCCATGATGAGCAAGGCATTGGCTCTTGGGAAAAAGAAAGAACTCCAAACGACGGCCAGTTCCTCCTTATTGCATCTGCTTACATTTTTATTGCCCAGCATGATCCTTCTTTTCGCCTTGAGCCGAGAAAGCGTATCAGCTGTTTTACAGACCGGCAACTATTCACTCAGCGATGCACAGTTAACTGCAAAAGTATTGCAGTACTATCTTCTGGGTATGGTAGTTGTCTCTTGGTATGGGCTTATGCAGAAAGTGGGGTACAGCGATAATCGCTATTCACAGATGACCATAATAGCTGGAGTGCAGACGATTCTTGACATTGTCCTCATGTGGGCGTTCATTCGCTTGGGGTATGGTATCATATCGATGCCTCTTGCAAACGCATTGTCTTTTTTGGTCGGTCTGATCATTCTCATGGTTGTACTTAAGGATGTCTATCCACTCTACAAAGACAAGCAATTGGGAAGGGGCATCATACGTGTATGCATCGCAAACGTTCCTTTGCTTCTCTCTGTGACTTTCTATCATTCTCTGAATTTAGATTGGTATACGCAAGGCTCAAATGTACGCACTCTCTCGTATGTTGCTTTGCTAGGGCTCGTTGGCGTACTCATAGTCATCGTTTCCTATTCCCTGCTAAAGATTCCCTTCCTCCAAGTGTTGATTTCCAAGAAGCGAAGCAGCAACAACTAGAGCTGTTGTTACATCCAGTTTCACATGCAATCGATCATACGTAACCAGTCCATTGAGTTCCTGTTCAACATCACTGAGTTGTGTATAGACAGAGGCTGCCAGTCCTTGATCTTTAGCTGGTACAATCTGTTCTAGATAGAGTTCGGTGAAGGCTTCATTGAAAGCTTCCCGACTTTTAATGGTCTTATATCCAAACACTTTTTTGAATGTATCGTGACCCATTACCCTCCATACATATCCACCAAATTCGCTGAGTATCGTACAGCGATTTTTTTTATCTGCTTTATGTATGTAGGGCTTGAAATAGACATGTTTACTCGCAAACTTTCCAATTCCTTGATCATACCAACCACTGGTAGGATCTATAGTACGTGAAGGATCAAGCTTTTCCACCAAAGAGAGCATATCATTAGCATGAAACTGCCCCCAGCCTTCGTTGAATACAACCCACATGGCAATAGAAGGGACATTGTAGAGATGCATAACCATTTCCTGCAGTTCTTGTTGAAAGAGCGTTCGATACCTTTTATCGTTTCTTCCAAACAGGAAAAACAAAGAATCTTTCACCACAAGGGAAGGAAGGAAAAGGGGTGCACTCATCATGGGTTGTTTGCTGTTTGCCCCACCATTCACCATATCTTGCCAAACAAGAATCCCTAGCCGATCACAATGATAGTACCAACGAAGCGGCTCGATCTTCACATGTTTGCGAATCATATTGAATCCGAGTTTCTTTGCAAGACGGATATCATCTATCATCGCTTGATCATTTGGGGGAGTGTAAAGACTTTCCATCCAGTATCCCTGATCAAGAACACCATGATGGAAATATGGTTTACCGTTGAGCAGTAACGTCTTTCCTTCTACACCAAAAGAACGCATTCCCACATAGCTTTCAACACGGTCTTTACCAACGTGTACAGTAAATTCATATAGATATGGATCCTCAGGTGTCCAGGTATGTACAGTATCCAGCGGACATACGATGCTTTGACCCGTTTTTCCTTCAATCGTCTTGGTATCTTGTACATAAGATAATTTGACAGGTTGCTTTTTCTTATTCGCGTAGACAGTTACCAAAAAACAAGCATTGTTCAGATCCACATCAATTTTTAGCCTCTTAATGTAAATCTGAGGTACTTCTTCCAACCATACTGTTTGCCAAATGCCACTTTGACAAGGATAGAAAATGCTTCCGCTTCTCAGACGTTGTTTTCCCCTGGTGATACCTTTTGTATCAGTTGGATCATTCACCGTAACTATCAATTCATTGAAATTTCTTACTGCATCAGTGATGTCGAAAGAGAAGGGGAGGTATCCTCCCTCATGTTCCCCAATAAATTCTTTATTAAGGTATACCTTGCATTGATAGTCGACTGCATCAAAATGCAGTATCACATGGCATTCCTGTTTCTTGTCATAAGAAAAATGCTTCTGATAGTGGAGATATTCCTCAGGTTGCAAAGTATGTCCGAAACCGGAGAGTTCGGTCTCTGGAGAAAACGGTACGAGGATTGAAGAAGGGTATTTTTCCGGCAACGTCTCATCTTTAGTGACAGTACAGTTCCAAAACCCATTCAGATTTGTCCATTCTGCTCGTTTTAACTGTGGTCTTGGATACATATCAAGGACATGATTGGTATCTACGGTGTACCTGTTGTTCATTTTTCCATCATACCACATTCAAGTACTCTGGGTAAAAAAAACAGGTCTTCGTTTATGCAACGAAGACCCAAATGGGTGAATTTTCAATTTTACAAATCGATTATTGAAAGTTCCTTAACAGTAAAATCATAGTTCTGATCGTTCAATTCGAATGTGAATCGATCACCTTTCTGATGATTCAACAAAGCTCTCCCGAACGGAGCGAGCAAATTGATGATGTTCTCATTAGGATTGGATTCCCATGGCCCCATGATCGTATAGGTGACATCTTCACCCTTGAGATTATCAAACAGCTCAACTTTAGTTCCAAAACCGATCCGGGAAGGATCTAACTTGTCCTTCGTGATAACGGTGGCTCTGTCTACCTCTTCACTGAGTCTTCGCAGTGTATTGTTCAGTAAAGACTGTTTTTCCTTACCGTATTTATACTCGCTGTTCTCCCTAAGGTCTCCCATTTCCCGAGCAATACCAATTTCCTTGGCAACTTCGGCAAGTTCTACGTGCTGTATATGCTCCATCTCTTTTTTCTTTGCTTCAAGAGCTGCAGCAGTACAGAACAAACCTGTTGGGACCAAAGTATCCTTATCAATGCGGCTAACCTCATCGAAGAATCTGAATGAAGGATAGCGCTCACTGATATTGTGCTTGATTTCAATCTTCTTTCCACCAGGAAGGGCGAATACATTGGCTACAAGACTATAGATTTTCTGGGCGTTTTCTTCTTTACCCTCATTGATATAGTTTTGCACAGCCTTTTCATCAAACAGGATGGTCATCAGCGTCTTTGCATTCTTTCGATTTTCCTGAACATCTTTCTTGGAATCGATACAGCGGTTGGTAAAATCAAGCAACTGTAATTCAGCGAACAACAATTGTTCACTGCTGATTCCAGCTTTTGCCCAAACCTTTGCATCGGAATTCTTGATCAAGTATATGAGTGTATTGGATCTTTCCTTGAAGTTCTCCACTGCATCTCTATAGACTTTACTGAATTCAGCAAACTTTTTGTTCTGGCGGAAAATCTCAGGAATGTAGCTGGTAAGATAATGGGGGAAAAGTTCTACCAAGATTTTACTCCAGCCAGGAATTTCATCCACTACATGATCAATGAAACTTTTCTTTATTTCCGGATCTTTGATGGCTGAAAAACTAGCTACATAATCTACAGTTCTATCGAAAAGCACCTTGAAGGACAAACCGACAGGACAACTGATGAAGTTCATGTTCTGTTTTTTCACCAAATCCTCAAGCAAGAGAAAACCACTGATGGTATAATCAGTAATCTCACCGATAATCTTGGAGCTGCCATTCTCTTCCTGGAATACATCACTGAAATACTTAACCATTTCGATGAAAAAGTCGCTTTCTACGTCTCCCTTTGAAGCAAGGAATTCCTTGAGACTCTTAATCTTGTCATAGAAAAGCTTTTCACTCCTGAATACAGCAAGTTGCTTCTCCTCATAACTGACCGGAGTAGAGCGAAGAATATACGTATCGACATCATTTGAAGAGAGGTCAAAGATGGGATTGGTCATCAATTCCTTTTTTGCCATATTGGACCAAGAAGTCCATTCTTTGGCATCAAGAATCGAAGGAACCAGCTCACTCTTCATCTCTTTCATGGAAATTCTTCCACCATTGCTGCCCAAAACGGTCTTAAGAGTCCAAGAAACATCTTCCTTGACTTTCTTATTGAGCTTTTCACGGGGCAAAGCACTCTTAAGAACCCAAATATGTGTTTTTGGAAGCGCCTGAAGACTTTTGAATGCCATGGCAGTCGAGAGACGGTTTCCGTCTTTATTAGTCTGTCCAGCAAAGTCAACGATAACATCGGTTTCGTTGATGGAACGAATTCTTCCAATTCTATTGGTGCTGTTCTGGAATACGAATGTTCCCTTGTCAAATGCAATATTTGTTTCAAAATCTTCGATGCTATGCAAGATATCCCTAGCCATATTGCTGGTCAAAGCACTTGAATCCAAGCAGTTTTTCAATCTTGAATGATTTTTGTACTTGGCTCTATAGCTTTTAATAAGGTTCTCTTTCGCATAAATATCCTCACGATCAAACTCAAGGATCTTTTTCTGGCAATCAATTTGCTTATCGATGGAATCCTTGCTGGCTGCCTCAAGATCGCGAAGTACTGCAACAGCCGTACCTCTGCTTATGGTGCTGATTTGCTCAGCAAGATTCATAAAATATCCAAAGTTCTCAGGATCGAGTTCCAGCAGGGTATTGAAGATTGAACGAATAGGGGACGAATCTTTCTTTTTAAGCAAGCGGTGTATCGCTTTCTTGTATAAAGTGATTGCCTTTTCTTTGTTTCCCTTTAATTGAGCATATGAAGCTATTTGCTTGACAATATCAATCTCATCATAATCGACTTTTACCAATCTTTCCCAAACGGAGTATTTATCATCTTCACGACCATTCTGGGTATAGCAATTTGCAAGCAACCTGAGGGCATGCTTGTTCTCTGTTTTTTGCAGAATCTTTTGACAGAGCAACTCAACGATATTCCACTTTTTATTCTCGGCAAACAGCTCAATCAAATTGAGCAATAAAAGATAGTCTTCTGAGCCTCTGCGTTCCAACTGAATGGTTCCACTGACATACATCGAGATGATGCTGTTGCGTTCCTTTTCTGTTAAATGATTGTCACATAAATTTTTGGCTTCTGTTTTTTCTTCTTCGTCCAATTCTTTGATATGATTATCCAGCACCTGAAAGCTATTTGCTGTGTAGTTGTTGATTGTGGTTCTTGTCCACTGTTCTTCTTTCAGTAAGTTCTCAATCTCCTGGAATCCCATGGCTTCCTCCAAAAATATTTCATTAATTCTATGACGTAAAAGAAAACCGGGCAGACCGGGTCTCAGCCTGCTCGGATATAAATTTCATTCAGTTTCCTTTACTATAACACGAATTGTAAAATCTGGCAATCGAATCTTGAATTTGCATCAAATATATTAACAAATATATAGTATTTTGGGATTTTTTTACATTGCAAAAGACGTTTCTTCCTGTTATAACATGAGATATGGAAAAAGCACCTCTTATTGTGGCACCTAGTGTGCTTTCAGCTGACTTTTCTCGTATTGGCGAGGAAGTTGAAACGGTTAATTCCAGTGGAGCAGCATGGGTTCATCTGGATGTAATGGATGGAATGTTCGTTCCCAATATTACCTTTGGCCCAAAATTCATCAAGGACCTCAGGCCTTGTTCTCCTCTGGTATTCGATACACACCTTATGATTGACCAACCTGAACGGTATATCGAGCTTTTCGCCCAAAGCGGAAGCGATTATTTGACAGTTCACGCAGAGGCATCTATTCACCTACACCGAACATTACAGCTTATCAGAAGCTGTGGCTGTAAGGCAGGGGTCTCTATTGTTCCTTCAACCCCCATCAGCATGATAGAGCCTGTGTTGGATCTTGTTGACCAGGTCTTGGTCATGACCGTCAACCCAGGTTTTGGCGGACAGCAATTGATACCTTCTACATTACGCAAGATTTCCGAGCTTGCCCAAATCAGGCATGATGAAGGATATGAGTATCTTATTAGCGTTGATGGTGGCATCAATCTGCGAACTGTCAAAGAAGTAGCCTCTTGTGGTACCGATGCGGTAGTTTGTGGTAATGCCTTTTTTATGGCAGAAGATCGTCCTGCTTTTGTAAAGCAGATGATTCTGAGTGCTCAAGAAGCGAGAAACACATGAAAAGTGTCATCCAACGGGTTTTGGATGCCTCGGTGACCGTTCAGAATGAGCTTATTGGGAAAATAGATAAAGGACTTCTCGTATACCTTGGCATTCAAAAAGGTGACACAGAAGAACAGCTTGCCTGGCTTTGCACCAAAATAGCAAAACTGAGAATGTTTACTGACGAACAGGGAAAGATGAACTTGAGCCTTAAAGAGGTTGGGGGAGAACTACTTATTGTCAGCCAGTTCACCCTATGTGCAAACCTCCGCAAGGGAAATAGACCTTCTTATGATGATGCAGCTGATCCAGAAGATGCTCAAATCCTTTATGAAAAAGCACTTATTCTGTTTGAGCAGATGGGATTCAATGTGGAACATGGTCTTTTTGGTGCTCATATGAAGGTTTCCTACACCAACGATGGACCGGTTACCATGATGTTGGAAGCATGAGACTGAAGCGATTTGGCTAAGAAGATACCTTATGAGAATATGATTAATGCAGGAGTATACTATGGCAAAAAATAAAGAATCGACGTTCCCTACTGATTTATCACAAAAACGAGATGCACTGGAAGCTGCGCGGGTACAGATTGACAAGCAGTTCGGAAAAGGTTCTCTCATGAAATTAGGAGACAATGAAGATACTCTGGACATTGGTTGTATTTCCACTGGATCCCTTTTGCTTGACGAAGCTTTAGGAGTCGGCGGTTATCCACGTGGTCGAGTCATTGAAATATACGGCCCTGAAAGTAGTGGTAAAACGACACTGGCTTTGCATGCTATCGCTGAAAGCCAAAAAGCAGGCGGTATTGCTGCTTTCATCGACGCTGAACATGCTCTGGACCCAACCTATGCCAAGAAATTGGGTGTAAATATTGACGAACTATGGATCAGTCAGCCTGATAGTGGAGAACAAGCACTCGAAATTTGTGAGTCCTTGGTACGTAGTGGCGCCGTAGACATTATCGTAGTGGACTCTGTAGCTGCATTGACTCCTCAAGCAGAAATTGACGGCGATATGGGTGACAGCCATATGGGACTTCAAGCTCGTTTAATGAGCCAAGCCCTCAGGAAACTGACAGCCTTGCTCTCAAAGAGCAATACCACCATTGTCTTCATCAACCAGATCCGTATGAAGATTGGCGTGATGTTCGGCAACCCGGAAACAACCACTGGTGGAAATGCACTCAAATTCTATGCGTCAGTACGTCTGGAGGTTCGTAAGATTGAGTCCTTGAGTAAAGGTGCAGACGATATCGTAGGTAACCGTGTCAGAATTAAGGTTGTGAAAAACAAAGTTTCACCTCCTTTCAAAAAGGTTGAATTGGATCTTATGTTTGGCGAAGGAATCAGCTATGTAGGAAGTATTCTGGACGCTGCCATCAAGTATGACATGCTTGAAAAGAGTGGTAGCTGGTACTCCTATAACGGTGAGAAAATTGGGCAGGGAAGAGACAAGACGATTGACTTCCTGAAAGACAATCCAGATATCTCCATAGACTTGGATAAGAGGCTCAGGGCTTTGATGTTCCCCCCAAAGGGTTCAAAATCAGTACTGGAAATAGCAGAGAAAAAAGAATAATTGAATGCTTGATATGCAAGAAAGCGGGTTCAAACACCCGCTTTCTTGTCATCTGAACGTTGGTTGGATATACTCATCAGGAAAAGGGGTTCTCATTGCAGGAAGAAAAAGAGATCAGTTCAACTACAGACGGCAAAGAATTTCATATCCAAGCCTTTGATGGTCCTCTTGATGTTCTGCTGTATCTGATCCAAAAGTCTGAGGTGAATATTTATGATATCCCAATCTCGCAGATCACGGACCAATACCTTTCATATCTGAAAAGTTCCACATCCTTGGAAATAGCTGACCTAACCCAATTTTATAAAATGGCAGCAGATTTACTCTATATCAAGAGCAGGATGTTGCTACCCGTTGATCTTGAATTCGATGAAGAGTACGAAGACCCTCGTCAAGAATTGGTTGAAAGACTGCTTGAGTATCAGAAGTTCAGAAAATACACGGAATTGCTTGCAACTTCCGGAGGTTCAGGAGAGTTCTTCATTACGCGTAAACAGTCTCAGTTCATGTTGCCTTTTGGTGATGAAGAACTTTTCAATGATGTCACCCTACAGGATCTTCTTAAAACTTTCTCAAAACTGATGACAAGCATCACACCCAACAAAGTTTTCAATGTGTATGAATCGGTTACCGTCAACGAGAAAATCGCCTTGATGCATGAACTTTTTGAGGTTAAAGAATACCTTTCCATTGCAGACATCATCATTCATCTGGACGATCCTCTCCATATTATTTGTACTTTTATGGCAATCCTTGATGCCTGTAAATTGAAAATGATATACATCGAGCAAGCAGAACCATTTGGAGAAATCCTTATCAGAAAACGAGAAAATGACATAGATGAAAATCTTGCCGATCTCTATGACCAAGAGTATGATGATGTGACTTCAGGATATGAAGATGGTGAAATCGATGAAAATTCTGAATTATCCATATCAAATGAAGAAGAATTGGAGTTTTTTCGAAAAGATTCTCTTCAAGATGCACAATCTGGCGTCATAACTGCTGACGATGGTCGGGTTTTTCTATATGATGAAGAAAGTGAGGCTGAACAAATCCCCCTAGATGAGGATTAGTTCCAAAAAACGGAGGATAGAGAGTTTTGAAAGGCAAGGCAGAGCAACTGAAATCGGGCCAGAAGATTCCAGGTCCAATTCTCAGTGTCGAAGCACGATTGACAGAAGCTTTTCTCTTTCTTGAAAACGAACCAGTTTCACTCGAAAAACTGATGAGGATGGGTGATTTCTCCCAAGAAGTCGCAACAGAAGCTCTCTCTGAGCTGAAAGAACACTATAACCTCTACATGCATGGAATGGACTTGGTCGAAAGTCAAGGAGCATTCCAGTTCGTTCCCTCTTCCGATTTACATGACAGGCTGAAATCTTGTTATGGAAAAAGGGTAGACCGTCGCTTATCCAAAGCTGCTCTGGAAACCCTCTCCATAGTGGCATATAGCCAACCGGTCACCCGTCGTGAGATTGATAACATCAGAGGCGTAACCAGCGATACCATCGTACGGCTCCTCAGGGAACGAGAATATATCAAAGTTGTTGGCCGGAAAGACGTCCCTGGCCATCCTTGTCTGTATGGGACGTCTAGAAAATTCCTTTACGAATTCAATTTGAGCAGTATCAGTGCACTGCCAAAGCTTTCCGACATTGATCGGCAGCGGTTCGATAAGGTCGATGAACAGGAGAAAGAAGCATTATGAAATTAGATTATCCAATCCGGCTACAGGCCTATATGGCAAAAAGCGGTTGTGGGTCTCGCAGATCCTGTGAGACATTGATTTCCGCAGGAAGAGTTACGGTGAATACGAAGCGCGTCACCGAATTGGGCACAAAAGTAAATGAAGAGGATGTCGTTATGGTTGACGATGAGCTCATCGAACCAAGTGACAAAACCTACTACTACGCATTGAACAAACCCAAAGGGTATGTTTGTACGAACTATGATCCAAATGAAAAGTTGTATGCCAGGGATTTGATAAATATTCCTGACCGTAACCTGTTGTTTCATATCGGCAGATTGGACAAAGAGTCCACAGGTCTTATTCTTTTCACCAATGATGGCGATGTTGCCCAGAAACTGATGCACCCTTCTCAACAAATTGAGAAAGAATACATGGTCAATTGCAGCACTGAAGTTCAACGTGAAGACCTTGAAGAGGCCCTTAAGGGTGTCTACATTGACATCAAACAGCCATATAGAATCAAAAGATTCGAAATTCTCACCAAGAAATGGGTACGTATTGTCTTGACCGAAGGAAAAAACCGAGAAATCAGAAAGATTTTCAGCTACTACGGGTATGATGTCAAACAACTTGTCCGTGTAAGGATTGGCTGTCTCGAACTTGAAGATCTCAAGATTGGCGAATATCGAACAGTTACTGCTGCTGAAATTGATGCTATGCTCTCAGGTTCAACTGAAAAACCCAAGCAGGGGAGACGTTAGGAATGGTAGTTGCGATAGATGGGCCCGCTGGAGTTGGGAAAAGTTCAATTGCTAAAATGATTGCCGATCAATGTGGTTTTTATTATTTGAATTCCGGCTCGTTCTATCGTGCCTATACGTTGATGCATATTCGTTCTGGAAAAGACCCCCTCGACAATAATGATGTTTTGGAAACAGCAAAGAACACTTCCATCACCATTAAAGAGGGCTTGATTTGTGTTGACGATATCAGCATTGAGCATCTGTTGCATACACCACAAGTCGATGAATTTGTAGCCAAGGTATCCGCGTTCCCCCCGTTGAGATTACTTGTTAATGATCAATTGAGAGAAATTTCCAAGGGTTTGGATGTTGTGGTAGAAGGAAGGGATATCACAACGGTTGTTTTTCCTGACGCTGATTTGAAATGTTTTTTCGACGCAAAACCTGAAATTCGTGCTGAGCGCAGATTCAAGCAACACCCCACGGATCAGAGCTATGAAACCGTCCTCCAGCAAATCATCGAAAGAGATGAAATCGACCGAAATAAAGAGGTTGGGGCATTAAAAATCGCTGATGATGCCCTGTATATCGACACCTCATACTTGACTATAGGTCAAGTTTGTGAGAAAGTGTTATCTGCTATTTTTGCGCTTAAAAGCGAAATAAATAGGTAAATTTAGGATCAGGAGAAATCAAGTGGCTGAAGAAAAAGAAATGGATGAAAAGAAGACCAAAATGCAGGATATGCTGCAGGAGGAATATCTTAAATCTCTTGATGGAATCGAAGACGGTCAGCTCGTGGCCGGTACTGTTGTCCAGGTAAACAACGAGTATGTGTTCGTAGACGTCGGTTACAAGAGCGAGGGACGCATTTCCCTTGATGAATTCGCAACAGTTCCTGAAGTTGGTGAAGAGGTAAAAGTCGTTATCATCAATAAGGAAGGAAAGGGCGGACAGATTGTCGTTTCCAAGAAACGAGCCGATTTCAAAGAACGCACTGATGAACTGAAGACTGCTGCTGAAAGCAGATCTCCTGTTTTGGGCAAGTTCGAGAAAGTGATCAAAGGTGGGTTTGAAATTGACCTCGGCGGTGAGTATAAGGGTTTTTGCCCTCTCTCCAAGGCTGATGTTGTTCGTGTCGAAGAACCCGAAACCCTGATTGGCATTTCTGATTATTTCATCATCGACAAGTTCCACGGTGGCACAAAACTTAAGAGTGTTGTGAACAGACGTGAATACCTTGATCAAAAAATCAAAGAAAATAAAGAGAAGTTCTTCTCAACTGTACAGATCGGCGATGTTGTCGAAGGTGTAGTGAAGTCCTTCACTTCTTTCGGCGCTTTCATTGACCTTGGCGGTTTTGACGGACTGCTTCATATCAATGACATGAGCTGGGGCCATGTCACTCGTCCTAAGGATTTTGTTAAGAAAGGTCAGGTTGTACAACTCAGACTTATCAACATCGATCCAGAGACTCAGAAAATCAATCTTTCCCTCAAGCATATGCAGGAAGATCCTTGGACTACTTTCGAAAGGAAGTTCAACGTCGGTGATGTTATCAAGGCTGCTGTAACTAAGATTACAACCTTTGGTGCTTTCATTGAAATTGAGCCGGGAATTGAAGGTCTTGCCCATATTTCCGAACTTTCCTGGACAAAGCGCATCAACAATCCAAAAGAAGTTTTGGATGTAGGTGATGTTGTAGAAGCAAAGATTCTTGGATATGACTTGGACAAGAAGAGAGTTTCCCTCGGTCTCAAACAACTTGAGAACAATCCTTGGGATACTATCAGCGAAAGATATCCTACCGGTATGACACTTTCCAAACCAGTGGTGAAAATTACCAATAGTGGTGCTTTTGTGAATCTTGAAGAAGGTATTGACGGTTTCCTTCACATCGACGATATTTCCTGGACAAAGAAAGTCAAGAACATGGCTTCCTTCTGTGCAGAAGGTGATGTCATTGATGTTGTAGTAACTCGCGTTGAACCTGAAAACAGAAGAATCCGTCTTGGCGTCAAGCAGCTTGAGGGTAATCCTTGGCAGACTTTGCGTCATGATTATCCTAAGTTCAGTACCATCAGTGGTGTCATTACCAATGTTACCGACTTTGGTGTATTTGTGAAGGTCATGGGTGACATCGAAGGCCTCATCAGCAAGTTCAATTTGGTTGGACCCGATGAAGAATTCTCTGATGAAATCCTGAAGAAGTACACTGTTGGTGATCCAATCACCGCAATGGTTGTTGAATGCAACCCGACTACCCAGAAGCTCTCCCTTTCCGTCAAGGAAATGGTCAAGCGCTCCCAGCAGTCAGAGATTGCCAAATACATCCAAGAAGATGACGATGGTGATACCTACTCACTCGCAGATATGATGCGTTACAAGGATGAGGATAAAGAGAGAGGCGACAACTAGTAGTTGTGCTTCTGGATAACGCAGGCGACTTTTGTCGCCTGTGTTTTACATACCCTTGAAACGGAGATTAACCATGAGTGATAACAAAAAGGATGCGGCTGAGTTTACATTGGCCGAACGGGTAGAAAATTCTCTTAATGCGTTTCTCACCAAAAACAAAAAAGTTGCAATCATTGTTGTAATTGTTATTGTAGTTGGCTTGGTAGCGTTAGCTGTAGTTTCTGGTGTTTCCAAAAGCAACTTGAACAAACAGTTTGACTTGATCG
>Ga0265294_10006425_pt1 | contig 14111 bp, 10 predicted proteins | sample MunlanPumphouse3_FD_192504 | JGI IMG/M metagenome (GOLD analysis project Ga0265294, IMG submission 192504) | Groundwater microbial communities from a municipal landfill in Southern Ontario, Canada - Pumphouse #3 | ecosystem: Environmental > Aquatic > Deep subsurface > Groundwater | place... | reverse complement strand
CCAATCCCTCCGGAAAATCGGCCAGGATCTCCTTTGCCGTTCTCTCCCCGTGGATGCGCGGGTTGGCTTCGTTGGTGAACTGCTGTGGGATCCAGGAACCGGGAATCTCCCGCTGCAACTCCTCTGCCCTGGCAATCGCTCCCTTCATCCCCTTTTCACGGGGGGTGAGCACAAGCTCCGCTCCGTAGAGGGCAACCAGGCGCCGCCGCTCCGTAGACATCGACTCGGGCATCACGATGATTACCCGGTAACCTTTCACGGCGCTCACAAAAGAGAGACCTACGCCGGTGTTGCCTGAGGTGGGCTCGATGATGGTATCCCCCGGACGGATGATGCCTTTTCGTTCCGCGTCTTCCACCATCGCCAACGCAATGCGGTCCTTGATGCTGCCGGCAGGGTTCTGCTTCTCCAGCTTGAGCCAGACCTCCTGAGTCGGGAAGAGTTTTGACAGACGTATGTGTGGTGTATTGCCAATGGTGCCCAGAATGTTGTTATACTTCATGATGATGTACTGATTAGTTGATTAGCGGATTAGTTGATTAGCAGATTAACGGATCGAATGAAGGATTAGATGACGAAGTTGTGGGGTTCGTCGAAATCTTTCACGGTACGGATCTTCACATCCACAGAATTGTAGACCAATGAGTAGGGGATGACACTCTGCGTGAGCCAGGCACCGCCACCGATCACCGAGTCGTGGCCGATCACCGTCTCACCTCCCAGGATGGTGGCATTGGCGTAGATCACCACATTGTCTTCCACGGTGGGATGGCGTTTCACATCCGATAGCTTCTTCTCCACATAGAGGGCTCCCAGCGTGACTCCCTGGTAGATCTTTACGTTGTTGCCGATCTCTGCCGTCTCGCCGATCACGATGCCGGTGCCGTGATCCATGAAGAAGTTCTTCCCGATACGGGCTGCAGGGTGAATGTCGATACCCACCCGGGCATGTGCATGCTCCGAAAAGAGGCGGGAGATAAGCGGTAATCCCAGTTGATAGAGCGTGTGCGCGATGCGGTGCACGCTGAGGGCGTAGAATCCGGGATAGGTGATCACCACCTCCTCCAGGCTCTTCGCCGCCGGATCATACTGCAGGTAACAGGCAGCATCCTTGTAGAGCCGTTCCTGCAAGGCGGGATACAGTGCAAAAAATGCTTCTGTCTTTTCATCGGCAGCCTGCCGGTTGTGCAACGTGGTAATATTGGCATGCAGCTTCTCTGCTGCTCTCCTGAGCCCCCCCTTTACTTGCATTCCCTCAGGGCAGTCGCAGATGGGAAACATCAGGTTGGTCAGGGTGTCGATCACCTCCTCCAGCTCGCATTTGTTGATCGGTATGTGGATGGGCTGGGGACTGAATTGCTCAATCAGTTGAATGGTCTTGTCGGTCATAGAATGGTTTGGGTTTCAGAAAATAGAATCACTTCATCGGATGTGACGGATCCGTTCAATCAGCTCAGCGCCCAATGCCTTTTTCACTTCAATATGCCTGAGGGTGGCAGTGACGAAAGGGTTCTTGTCAAATACCCCACGTACATACTCGAAGTCAAGCGCTTTCTCCTGGATGTTGCCATCGGCACCAAACCCGGTCTTGAAGGAGAGTGAGAACTCCTTCCGCGCATCGCAATAGATCATCTCATCGAGGTTCACCACGCTCTCTTCCCATTTCTGTACGATATGGATCACGTCGGCGGCAGTGACGGTCTCCGCATCAAGCTGATAAAAGGAGAGGATCTTATCCCATGCCCAGGTCCACTCGTTCACGTAGTAGTTTGCATGCAGCGTGGCAAACACCTCGTTGATCTCCCGGAGCCGCGTGATCTCACCCGACTCGATGCGGTTCAGCAGTGTGTCGATCTCTGACTTGGGGGCGATCAGGCCGGAGAGGTCCACCCATTCCCCAAGGCCGGGCTCCGTGCCGGGATCGAGTTGCCGTCGTATTTCTTCGTTGCTGCTGAAGCGTGTTCCCTCCAACCGCTTGATCAGCGAGTTGCCCAGAAACTTGTGGATGATGATCTCATAGAGCTGTAACCCTCTTTTCAGGGAGTGATTGGTAATGATACAGCTCTGAAAGGTGTAGATTTCGGATGTCTCACCAGCGGTGGCCTGCAGGTTGCGGAGAATCTCCATGCCGGCGAATACCTTCTGGATGGTATAGGGGCTGAGCAGGTTGAAGTTGATGCAGTCCAGCTTGTCGGGATCCTTTCGTTTGTCTCTTTCCGGCCATTTCTTTGCATCGCGGATGGTGCCCACACTGCGCAGGTTAACACCCGGGGCGATGTAGGTGCCGTTATCCTTCTCCACCAGATAGGAGAAGGGAAGGTTGGAGGTGTCGGCATGCTGGTAGTGGCGTCCCAGGATCAGCGAGAAGGCTCCCACCTTGGCCGGCCATAGCACATAGGAGTTGCTGGTGGTCTTGGCTCCTCGCTCCACAATCCCCTGGTGAATGGGCCCCAGTTTGTACATGTGGTTGCTCTGATTGGAACCCGATCCGGCGTTCATGAAGGAGAACATGCCCGCAATCAGCAACGTTGACTTGTGGTGCGTCACCGTGTAGGGACCGGCAAAGAGCGCACAGGCCTCGCCATTCTCACCCTGGCAGTTGCTGAAGAAAAGGGAGTCGGATGCGGAATAGCCATGGTCGATGTGACAGGCCTGCCCAATGAAGCAGCGGGTAATGAAGGAGCCGCCGTCGATCGTGGAGCCGGAGGAGATGATGAAGTCCTCCGCGATCACATTGCGGCCGATATAGACCGGATCATGCTCGTTGCTGTTGATGCTTCCGTTCTTCAGTTTCATGGCACCGGTGATCATGGTGTGGGAACCGATGCGTACGTTCTTGATATAACCCACGTTTACGATCATACAACCATTGCCGATCGTGCCCCGGTCGGAGGCATGCTTGTTGCAGTAATAGTCGATGATCGCCTTCATCCGCTCAATCAGTACCGGCCGGTGCCGGTAGAGTGAGTAAATATAGGCGAAATGGGCCGAGAGTTTGTCGTTGATGTGTACCTCGCGTCCACCGGTTTCATTCAGTACGTTCACCTCCACACCGTTGCCGAAAGTGGTATGCCCATCTACCAGGATCAGATCCACATTCTGGATGAAACAGTCATCGCCGATGGCATAGTTGGCTATGTAATTCTGCACATTCTCAATCACCACATTGTTACCCACGCTGCAGTTGTGCAGTACAGCACGGTTGATGCCGGCATGCTTTTTCAACCCCCCTGCCAGGGAGAACTCCTTTTCAAACAGTCCCAGTTCAATTTTTCCCGAGAACTGTGTATCTCTGATGTGTTCGGGAAGAAAACCTTCCTTCACCGTGACCGCATCCCAGTCGGTGCAGCTGCATCCGTTCTGTTTCAGCGCCCAAATTTCTGCTTCTGTCAATGACCGGTAAAGTTGCATAGAATTGATTCGGGGTTGGACCGTTGATTCTGTTGAATAGCGTTGGAATAGGTGTACTGGCAGAGAGAAAAGCGAGATTCCCCTTGGAGAGTCCCGCTTCTGTCGACCTACTTGTTTTTCAAAGCATCAAAGACCCGTTTCTCCAGCTCCTCAGCCAGCTCGGGATTGTCCCGCACGGCCAGCTTGGCTGCATCACGTCCCTGCCCCAGCTTGGTCTCGTTGTAGCTGTACCAGGAGCCGCTCTTCTTGATGATGTTGAGTTCTGCTCCCAGGTCGATGATCTCGCCGGTGCGGGAGATCCCTTCGCCATACATGATGTCGAATTCCGCCTTGCGGAAGGGGGGAGCCACCTTGTTCTTCACTACCCTGACCCGGGTGGGACGGCCGATCTGCTCCTCTCCATCCTTGATGGGTGAGCCGTTGCCGCGGATGTCAAGGCGCACCGAGGCATAGAATTTCAATGCGTTCCCACCGGTGGTGGTCTCCGGGTTGCCAAACATCACCCCGATCTTCTCACGCAACTGGTTGATAAAGATGCAGGTGGTGTTGGTCTTGCTGATGGCCGAGGTGAGCTTGCGCAGCGCCTGCGACATCAGCCGTGCCTGCAGGCCCACGTTGGAGTCGCCCATATCTCCTTCAATCTCCTTCTTCGGGGTGAGTGCCGCTACCGAGTCGATCACGATGATGTCGACGGCGGAAGAGCGGATCAACTGCTCGGCGATCTCAAGGGCTTCCTCACCACTGCCGGGCTGCGAGATAAGCAGCTCATCGGTGTTGACACCCAGCTTCTCCGCATAGAAACGGTCGAAGGCATGCTCGGCATCGATAAAGGCAGCCACCCCACCAGCCTTCTGTGCTTCGGCGATAGCGTGGATGGCCAGCGTGGTCTTACCCGACGACTCTGGCCCGTAGATCTCGATCACCCTGCCGCGCGGGTATCCCCCCACGCCCAAGGCCACGTTCAGGCCGATGGAACCGGAAGAGATCACCGGCACCTCTTCTACCTTCTCATCACCCATCATCATGATGGAACCTTTGCCGTAGGTCTTCTCGATCTTATCCATTGCTGCCCGAAGGGCTTTCAGTTTCTCACTGTTCCTGTTCTCTTTTTCCTGTTCCATAATGTTGTTGGTTTGTTTCTGTTTAGCCCGATATCCCGGCGGCAATCACTTTTGCTGCCAGCCTGGCAATGAGGATGCCGTGGGGAGTAAAAAAACGATTCGATCTCCTATCTGCTGGCCAGGATCTGTGCTGCATGGTTCTTCGTATCCACACCACGCCCTTCCATGATGTGGGTAATCACACCCTGCTCATCTATCAGAAAGGTAGTACGTACCGTTCCCAAATACTTTTTGCCCATCATCCTCTTCTCGCTCCACACTCCGAACATCTCCACAAGTCGCTTTTCGGTGTCGGCGATCAGCGGAAAGGGGAGCCCATGTTTCCCGATGAACCGCTGATGGGATGCTTCGCTGTCCACACTGACTCCCACAATCTCGTATCCTGCCTCCTGCAGGTCGCTGTACCCATCACGCAGGCTACATGCCTGAGCCGTGCAGCCTGGGGTGTTATCCTTCGGGTAGAAATAGAGTGCCAGCTTTCTGCCAATAAAACTGCGAGCTTGTACCGGTTTTCCATGCTGGTCGTTCCCGAGTTCCTCCGGTATCCTGTCTCCAATTTGTAGTGCCATTGATTGTTTATTTAATGGGATTCGTTCTCAAAGATATAAAAAAAAGTTCAGATGAGCTGAAAAGAGAAATGTCGCTTTTTCATGCCAGTTGGTAAACCCCACCCGGCAATGCTCGTACCACATTCTTCACCTCCAGCTCCAGCAGGGTTAGAAACAGCTCGGTGACAGGAATGTTCAACTCCACGGAAAGATTGTTCACCTGCATCGGTTCATGTAGGCTGAGCATACTGCAGATCCTCTCCTCCTCTTCCGACAGTCCCGGAAACAGCTCTTTCTGTGTCGACTGCACCCCCCTGAACTCTTTTTCCCAGCCCATATGGATGAGAAACTGCTCCGTGCTACGCAGCAATACTGCCTGATTATCGGCAATAAGGCGGTTACAGCCGGCCGACATCTGGTCCTTCACGCGCCCCGGCAGCGCAAACACCTCCCGGAAGTAGGAGTTGGCTATGTCGGCGGTGGTGAGTGATCCCCCCTTCTCGCCCGACTCGATCACCACCACCGCGTCGGCCATGCCGGCCACGATGCGGTTGCGTTTCACGAAGTTATGCCGATCGGGGTTGGTCTCGCTGGGGAACTCAGTGAGCAGCAGTCCCGTTCTCAACATCTCTACGGCGGTCTGCCGGTGCGGGGAGGGATAGATGCGATCCAAGCCGTGGGCCAGTACCGCCACCGTGGAGAGACCCTCTTTCAGTGCCGAGCGGTGGGCACTGATATCGATTCCGTAAGCCAGACCGCTCACTACCAGTATGTCGGGATCAGATGCAGACAACTCACGGATGAATGTTTCACAGAACTGCGTTCCCTGGCGGGTGGCATTGCGGGTACCCACCACACTGACCACCTTGCTGCGGTTCAGATCAGCCTCTCCCTTACCGTAGAGCAGCACCGGTGCGTCGATGCACTGGGTAAGCCGTTGCGGGTAGGAGGAATCGGTGAAGAAAAGGATTTGCAGGTTGTTTCTTGTGACGAAGGAGAGCTCCTTTTCCGCCCTACGCAACACCTCCGGGTTGCGGATCTCATCGATCACCTTCTCCGGTAACCGGGGGATGGCCTTAAGCCGCTGCCTGCTCTCCCGGAAGATCGCCTCCTCGTCGCCCACGATTTCCATCAGGTTGCGGGCATGCATCACCCCCACGCCTTTGATCAGCGTGAGCGCGATCCGGTAGAGGGTTTTGTGATTCATTTGTAGTGGTCAGTTTTCAGCTGTCAGCATTCAGCTTTTTTTTGAAAGATTTTTTGGGTGCAGGGGTTGGGTTGAAGCATTCAGCTCTCAGCTGATCGCTTGACACCAATTCCTAACCGATGTAATCCCTGAAAGCCTGGTCGAACAGTACCGGCTGCGACAGCCTGCCGCTCACCAGGTTGACTACCTCGATCTTCGCCTTGGCGCAGACGATTTCATCCCTTTCGCGGATGATCTCCTGGTGGAAGATGTACTTCACGCCGACCCGCTCCAGCCGGGTGACGGTGCAGCGAAAGAGATCCATTCCGATCAGGGGCACCTTGTAGCGGATCTCCACGCGGGAGACCACCGCATCGATGCCCTGCAGGTGCAGCTCATGAAAGTTGAGTCCCACCTTTTCCAGAAACTCATGTCTCGTTACCTCAAAATAGTGCTGATAGTTGGCATTGTTTACATGCCCCTGCGTATCGCACTCATAATCACGCACCTTCAGCGCGTGCTCAAATATCGGATTCATATAGATAATACTGTTCCCTTTCCAGGTTGTTCTGCTAATTTCATTAACTGCGGTTAATTGAACAGTACTGGATTGTAATGAATTTCATTGGTTGATGAATAGAATTACAAAAAAATCGGGTTGCTCCACGCCGTATTACCCTTCTCATCGATCACCTCACACCGGACCCATTGTGGTTTTTTCCTGCTCATATCCCATTCGGCCGTGACCATCTCATTTGAATCTTTTGACAAAACGACATTCCCGTTTCCCGAACCATTGATGCGAAATACAATCTTACGGGCCGGAGAGCATTTGACGGACACTTTCATATTTTCATCGACGTAAAAGTCTTCAATAACAGGGCCATTGGAAGCATAGAAAGAACCATTTTCCAACGCATCCAGGATACTCTGCTCATTCAGGTTTTCCGCTTTGATCATGGTCCATGCCAGTCCAACATTGGCACTTTTATGCACATCATCGGTTGCGACTCCTGTCAGCACATGACCTTTGTTCAACATCTGATCCCAGTGAACCCTGCCACTGCAACTATCGGTGCTCCGGCACCCCTCGTTGTGCACTTCGACACCCAGATAACCCGACACCTCCGTCATTTCGGCATAACCATGGCCTGTCCAGTAAGGATGGGCATAAAATATCTTTGCCCCTTTGCTTTTCATGTCATCGATCATCTCTTGTGCCGACAGCTCTTTGTTATACTCGTATGGATGGGGTAATCCAATCCCCAGCAGATGGTGTGCTGGTGCGCCCGAATAGGTTTTCGGGTGAAATTCTATGCCACTGATGACCAGGAAGTCATCTGAAGAGTACCCCGACAGGTTATTTGTCTGCCTGTGATCGGTAATGGTTACTACGTCAAATCCTTTATCCCGGTACTGTTGTAATCGGGTTGGTACATCCACATCCCCGTCGCTGGTGGTTGTATGTACATGTAACGCCGTTTTATACCACTGCCCCTTCGTACTGAAAGGGTTGACCAGCTGTTTGGAACTGTTGGCTGCAGATCTCTTTACTCCGGCAAATACTTTTGGGACAAAGGTCATTAGAGCCGAAACACCGGCCAGTTTAAAAAAAATCCGTCTTTTCATATTTTTCATGTTTTTAAACTAACTCTTTTTCAACCATTCTCTTGCGTTGGCGAATGCCTCCATCCAGGGGGTCACCTCATGCTTGCGGAAAGCAAAAGGATAGTAGGCGTTCTGCCAGGGGAAGATGGTGCGCTCCAGGTGAGGCATCATTGCCAGGTGACGGCCGTCGCGTGAGCAGACGGCAGCGGTGGCATAGTCGGAACCATTGGGATTGCCGGGGTACTCGTCATAGATATATTGCGCAGCAATATGGTAAGTCGAGTCAGACCCTGGCAGGACGAAACGTCCTTCTCCGTGGGCCACCCAGATGCCCATTTGGGTGCCTGCGAGCGAACGGAACATCACCGACCTGTTCTGCGGGATCTCCACGCTGACAAAGGCGGATTCAAACTTGTGTGACAGATTGTGGGCCATCTTCGGATGGTTGTCTCCCATCTCCGGGTAAACCAGCCCCAGCTCCATCATCAGCTGACAGCCGTTGCAGATGCCCAGGCTGAGCGTATCCTCCCGTGCGTAGAAGTGGGTGAGCGCTGCTTTCGCCTGCTCGTTGTAGCGGAAACCGCCGGCCCACCCCTTGGCGGAGCCCAACACGTCGGAATTGGAGAAGCCGCCGCAGAAGACGGCGAACCGCACTGCCTCGAGTGTCTCCCGTCCCGAAGTGAGGTCGGTCATGTGTACATCCTTTACGTCAAAACCGGCCAGGTGGAGGGCATAGGCCATCTCCCGCTCACCGTTGGTGCCCTTGTCGCGGATGATCGCGGCGGTGAGGCCGCTGCGCTCCGTTCGATCGGGATCGAGTCCCAGGTCTGCCATCTTCCCGGTGAAGGAGGGATTGAAGCTGAACTGCAGCGGTTGCTGCTTGTAGTTGGCAAAGCGGTCCGCTGCGCACTTCTCTCCGCTCTGCTTGCGGTCGAGCAGGTAGGAACTCCGATACCAGACGTCGCGGAGCTGGTCGATATCGAACTCCTGCCGGAACCCCTCCTTGGCAATCACCAGCTTGCGCTCCTCGGTGGGGCGTGCCACGATGGCATATCCCACGCCGTAATCGTCCAGTATCTTCTCCACCAGGCGGTGGTGCTTCACCTGGATCACCACCCCCGGGTTTTCCGCGAATAGGATTTTGATCAGATCGGCATGGCGGATCTTGTCGAGGTGTGACTCCAGTCCCCCCCGTGGGTTGGCGAAACACATCTCCAGCAGCGTCGTAACCAGTCCCCCTGCCGAGATGTCGTGTCCCGCCAGGATAAGACCGCGGCTGGTGAGTTCCTGCACCGCGGCGAAGGCATTCTTGAAGTACTCGCTGTCATTCACCGTGGGTACCTCATCGCCCACCCTGCCCATGGTCTGGGCGAAGGCGGATCCGCCCAGCTTGAAGGTGTCGAAGGAGAAATCAATATAGTAGAGGTAGGTTCCTTTGATGTAGGCCAGTACGGGGCTGGCGATGCGACGGATGTTTTTCACCTCGGCTGCCGCGGAGATGATCACCGTGCCGGGAGAGAAGACCTTCTCATCGCCATACTGTTGGGTCATGGAGAGGGAGTCTTTTCCGGTCGGAATGTTGATTCCCAGCTCAGAGGCGAAATCGGAGCAAGCCTCCACTGCCTTGTAGAGACGGGCATCCTCGCCCGGGTTGCGGCAGGGCCACATCCAGTTGGCACTCAGTGAGACGCTCTGGAGACCTTCTTTGAGGGGTGCGAACACCATGTTGGTGAGTGCTTCGGATACTGCCAGCACCGAGCCGGCAGCCGGGTCGGCCATCGCTGCCTGGGGAGCATGACCGATGGAGGTGGCCATGCCGGCGTATCCCCGGTAGTCGAGGGCGATGGCACCAGAGTCGCTCAGGGGGAGCTGGATCTCCCCCTGGCATTGCTGGCGGGCGATCTTGCCGGTCACGGAACGATCCACCTTGTTGGTGAGCCAGTCCTTACAGGCTACCGCCTCCAGTTTCAGTACGTTCTCAATATATCTTCCCAGCTCTGCGGTGCTGTATGCCGGATCCTCGTAGCGCTCTTCCAGGGTACTGTCTTCCATTACCGTGACCGGTGGCTTGCCGAAAAAGTCATCCAGTTCCATGTCGATGGGATTGGCTTCTCCCTCCTTGCGGAAGGTAAAACGCATGTCGTTGGTGGTTTCACCTACCACGTACATCGGTGAGCGCTCACGGGCGGCAATCCGTTCAATGCGGTCGATATCCTGTTGTTCCACCAGCAGACCCATTCGTTCCTGGCTTTCGTTTCCGATGATCTCTTTGGCCGAGAGGGTTTTGTCGCCCACCGGCAGCTTGTCGATGTCGATCACCCCGCCGGTCTGTTCCACCAGCTCGGAGAGGCAGTTGAGGTGTCCCCCTGCACCATGGTCGTGGATGGAGACGATGGGGTTCTCCTCCGACTCGGCGAGGGTGCGGATCACGTTGGCTACCCGCTTCTGCATCTCGGGGTTGGCGCGTTGTACTGCGTTGAGCTCGATGCCGGAGGAATACTCGCCGGTATTGACCGATGAGACAGCGCCGCCACCCATGCCGATGCGGTAGTTGTCACCTCCCAGCACCACCACCTTCTCGCCGCTCTTCGGTTCGCCTTTCCTGGCGTCGCGGCTGTTGGCGTAGCCCACACCGCCAGCCAGCATGATCACCTTGTCGTAGCCGAACTTCTTCTGGTTCTCTGCATGCTCGAAGGTGAGCAGGGAACCGCAGATGAGTGGCTGCCCGAACTTGTTTCCGAAGTCGGAGGCACCGTTGGAGGCTTTGATCAGGATCTGCTCCGGTGTCTGGTAGAGCCAGGGACGAGGCGGCATCACCCGTTCCCAGGGACGATTCTCTTCCAGGCGAGGGTAGGAGGTCATGTAGACTGCGGTTCCAGCGACGGGCAGTGATCCCCTGCCACCGGCCAGGCGGTCGCGTATCTCCCCGCCGGTACCGGTGGAGGCGCCGTTGAAAGGTTCTACCGTGGTGGGGAAGTTATGTGTCTCAGCCTTGAGAGAGAGGACGCTTTCCACCTCACGGGTGCAGAAGAAGTCGGGTTTGTCGCCGCTGGCCGGTGCGAATTGCTCGATCTGCGGTCCCCGGATGAAGGCCACATTGTCCTTGTAGGCCGATATCAGGTTGTTGGGGTTGGTGCTCGATGTCTTCTTGATCAGTTGGAAGAGCGACAGCTCTTTCTCTTCACCGTCGATGATGAAGCGACCGTTGAATATCTTGTGCCGGCAGTGCTCCGAATTGACCTGTGAGAAACCGAACACCTCACTGTCGGTCAGCTTTCGACCCATCTTCTTGCTCACGTCGTTCAGGTAGGTGATCTCATCGTCGCTCAGCGCCAGCCCTTCCGAATCGTTGTATGCCGCGATGTCATCGATGGAAAGGATCGCTTCCGGTTGACGGTCTATGGTGAAGAGCGCCTGGTCCAACTGTTCATATCTGCGCTGCAGCATCGGGTCAAAGTCGAAAGGGCTGTTATCGGCCAGGGGTGTATATTCCTCCATACGGGTGATGCCATCAACGCCCATGTTCTGGGTGATCTCCACGGCGCAGGTGCTCCAGGGGGTGATCATCTCACGGCGGGGACCGATAAAGGGGGTGTCGACGGAAGGGGTGTCGAGCATTTTAGCCTCGCCGAACAGCCAGCATAGTTTCTCCATGGTCGCGGGGGATAGGACCACTGCCGATTCCACGGCGATCACACTCTGAGAGGGGGTTCTGAAAAATGAAATCATGTCTCTTCTTTTTGTTGGGTTCAGCGGGAGGATTCCAGGTGGCTGAACGAAGAGACAAAGTTAATCATCTTTGATGAAATGAGTGTCAATTGTGTGATGAAAAGTGGCCGATCTCAATCACCTCAAGGTCTCGGATATCTCCTTCGTCGAGCACGAACCGCAGTAGCGTGCGCACCCGGTGGAAGCCATACTTTCCCGCTGCACCGGGGTTCATGTGAAGGCATTCCAGCTTCTTGTCGTAAAGCACTTTCAGTATGTGCGAATGGCCTGCGATGAAGAGTTTGGGGGGGTGGGCCAGGAGCTGTGTGCGGATGGTGGGATCGTAGCGTCCCGGGTAACCGCCGATATGGGTCATCAGCACATCCACCTGCTCCAGGGTGAAGCGCAATCTTTCCGGGTAGGTGATGCGGGTTTGGTAATCGTCGATATTGCCGTGAACCGCGCGGAAGGGTTTCATTGCCTCAAAGCGGTTGGCCAGCTCCAGCGAGCCGATATCGCCCGCGTGCCAGATCTCGTCGCACGGTTCAAAATAGGTCCCGAACCTGTCGTCCCAGTAGCCATGGGTATCTGAGATTAACCCGATTCTCTTCATTTTTTTCGTTTTGAGGCTGCCTCGATGACAAAGATCAGGACAAAACCGATGACCAGGAAAAGGATGGCGCCCCACAACCAGGGATCATTTCCCGTGAGGTTTTCATAGGTGCCCGGCAGAATGTTCCGCTCAGCCAGCGCTTTTGCCTCTCCGTGGCGGTCGATGAACGATGCGGTCACCTCTTTCCATGGCCAGATCTTGTTGAGCGAACCGACCATAAAGCCGGCCAGCAGCGCAATGGTGAGGGTGTGGTGTCTCTTCAGCAGCCAGGAGAGGAAGTTGGAGAAACCAATGATGCCGATGGCGGCACCCGCTCCAAATAGCAACAACACGGGGATGTTCAGGTCGCCCACAGCCCCCAGGATAAAGGCGTACATACCCAGCAGTACCAGGATGAAACTGCCGGAGATGCCGGGCAAGATCATGGCGCAGATGGCAATCACCCCCGAAAAAAAGATATAATACCAGGAGCTGTTTGCTTCTGTTGGTGAAATTACCGTGATGAAATAGGCGATCACGATTCCGGCAATTCCTGCTGCCACTGCACCGGCATTCCAGTTTTTGATGGTGCGGGCCACATAGATGGCAGAGGCAACAATAAGGCCAAAGAAGAAGGACCAGACCAGTATGGGATAGTGATGCAACAAATAGGTCAGCCCCTTTGCCAGCGAAAAAATGCTGATGCCGATGCCCAGTAGCACACTCAGCAAAAAGTTGCCGTTGATGGCTGTCCAGAAGGCGGCAGGCTTGCCGGAGAAGAGCAATTTCAATGCCTTCAGATTGATCGATCTGATGGAGTTGATAAGTTCTTCGTAGATCCCGGTAATCAGGGCGATGGTACCGCCCGAAACACCCGGAATCACATCAGCTGCCCCCATGGCCATCCCCTTTACCAGCAGCAGCAGATAGTCGCTTATGTTTCTGTTCATTCTTTTGGTAGCTTAATAATGCGCAAACTTACAACATTTGTGCTTTCGTTTGAACTGTTTTGGCAAAAATGGAGATGAAATCTTTATTTTAGGGCAAAAGATGATTGTTTCGAACAAACTTCCTATTTTTGAAGTTTAATCTTAGCACCACCACTGGTTACAATGAAAAATTGCGGATACACCTATTTCAAACGCGATATCAGCTGGCTCTCTTTCAATTACCGGGTACTCCTGGAGGCGAAGGATGAGCGGCTGCCCATCTACGAGCGGATCAAGTTCCTCTCCATCTACTCCTCCAACCTGGAGGAGTTCTACAAGATCCGCGTGTCGGGCTATCACAGTTCCCTGCTGGAGAGCATCAAGCGGGACGAGTCGGTAGAGGAGGCACTGCAGACCATCATCGAGATCAACCGTGAGGTAACGGCTCAGGAGAAGGAGTATTACGCCATCTTCAACGAGAGGATCCTCCCGGAGTTGCGACGCAACGGTATCATCCTCTACCAGACCGATGCGGTGGAGCCTTTCCACCGGACTTATGTGGAGAAGTACTTCAACGAGGAGGTGTTCCCCTACCTGCAGCCGATGATCATCCTGAAGGATGATATCCACTCCTTCATCCAGGATGGACGCATCTACCAGGTGGTGAGCCTGCTGAAGAAAAAAAGGAAAAAGCCTGCGGACAGCAGCTCCTACACCTATGCCATCATGAAGATCCCTTACACCAGATTGCCACGCTTCGTGGAGCTCCCCTCCTGTGGCGGAAACCACTACATCCTCTTCATCGACGACCTGATCAAGGCGAACATGCCGAGCGTCTTTCCCGGCTATGAGATCGTGGATTGCTACAGCATCAAGATCTCACGTGATGCCGACTTCTCACTCGAGAACGAGGATCAGAAAGATATCGCCGAGCGGATCCTGCGCAAGGTGCGGAGACGTAAGATCGGTGCGGTGACCCGTTTTCAGTATGACAGGGATATGCCGGAC
>Ga0265294_10006424_pt1 | contig 14111 bp, 13 predicted proteins | sample MunlanPumphouse3_FD_192504 | JGI IMG/M metagenome (GOLD analysis project Ga0265294, IMG submission 192504) | Groundwater microbial communities from a municipal landfill in Southern Ontario, Canada - Pumphouse #3 | ecosystem: Environmental > Aquatic > Deep subsurface > Groundwater | place... | reverse complement strand
CCCCGGTCTCGCTACTACATTTTTTTAGTTGTAAAGTTTAGAGCGTCCCGATGCACTATCGGTCTCGCTACAACTTGAAACAAACTACGATTAAGGAATTCAGGCTATAGCAGGAGTTCCTTTTTTCATATTCAATATCCCAAATATCATATAAAAGCTTACATTTGAGCCTACTTAATTTTTTTGTGGAGTAAGGATTTGTAGTGTAGAGAATGCTTGCTTTAAAATGGTTTTATTTATGATACGCTATTAAATTTTGATGTAAAAACCTTATCTCAATGTACTACACTTACATTATACAAAGTCAAAAGAACGGCAGATTCTATATCGGTAGTTGCCATAATATTGACAGAAGAATTGAAAGACACAATGCAGGTGCATTTTTAATAACTTTGTTAGATAAATTTATTAGATTAACTTTGTTAGATTGATTTATTAAAATAAACTTAGGAAAGATACTGAGTATAGTTTTTATTATCTTCAGATCAATTCTTATACCTGACAAACTACCTAAGCTCGTTCTTACCACTTACATAAAACTAATAAAATCAGAAAGTCATGAAGCAGTTACAAATAACAACTAAAGTTAATCTGGCTCTTTTGTTGCTCTTGACAACATTAATGGTGCCACAATGGTCTTTTTCTCAAATAACTATAAAAAGAGACCCAAGAATAGAAACGGCAACTCAAGCAATATCTACAGCGAGCCTGCAAAACACTATTGAAAACCTTGTAAAGTTTCATACTCGGCATAACCTAAGTACCCAAAACAGAGCCGATATTGGAATTGGAGCAGCTTCACTTTATATTGAGCAGAAGCTGAATGAGTTAAGTGTAGGCAGAGAAGATTTTGTATCAATAGAGAGAGTGCGCTATAGAGCAGGTGGGAGCGGGAGTAGACTAGAAAGAGAGATTTGGCTACCCAACATAATAGCTACTATTAAAGGGTCTAATCTCCAAGATAATAGAGTTATAATAATGCTTGCCCACTACGATAGTCGCACAGAAAACAACAACGACTCCACCGCATTTGCCCCGGGAGCCAACGATAATGGTAGCGGAGTGGCTACTTTAATGGAGAACGCTACTATTTTAGCGCAGAATCGATTGCCAGTGACTGTGAAGATAATGTTTCTTTCGGGAGAAGAGCATGGTTTGTTGGGTGCTGCCCATATGGCTAAAATTGCTCGCGAAGAGAACTGGAATGTAATTGCTGTTATAAACAACGATATGATTTCTAATTCACAATCAAGCGATACCGATATTAGAAACAACACCAAGCTCAGGGTATTCTCTGAGAATATTCCCTTTGTAGAGACTGAACAAGAAGCCAAAGAGAGGGTATATAATTCGTCGCAAAACGACAGTCCGTCTAGGCAACTTGCTCGATATATTAAAGAGACAGGAGAAAGATATACTCCTAATCTAAAAATAGAACTTATTTATCGTATAGACAGGTTTGGTCGAGGTGGAGATCATACTCCTTTTTGTAAGGAGGGATTTACGGCAGTTCGCGTTTGTGAATATTATGAAAACTACGACCGTACTCATAAAATTACCGAAACCATAAATGGGAAGGAGTTTGGCGATGTTATTAAAGGTGTAGATTTTGAATACCTTAGAAAAAACAGTGTTGTTAATCTCTCTACAGTTATGAATTTGGCTTATGCCCCAGCTGCACCAAACAATGTATATACAGATGCTTCAGAACTTTCTAACTATTCAAAAATCTCTTGGAAGGCACCAACTGTAGGTATAAAACCCGCAGGGTACTATTTACTAATCAGAGAGACCGATAAGTCGCAATGGGAGAGGAAGATATTTGTTGAGGGTGAATCGGCTGAGGTTCCTTATAGTAAAGATAACTATTTCTTTGCGGTTCAGGCTGTAAGTGAGGCGGGGAATGAGAGTATTGCTGTTTTTTCAAAAGGGAAAAGATAAATGAGTATGTGAACAGTTAAACCAAAAAAAACCTATCTCTTTTATTGGATATGGAGTGCGGCTTATCGATTGGTCATTACGTTAAAAAGGTATGGTCATAGGATAGATTATATTTGTGGAAGAGATTCTGAAAAGGCAGAAAAACTAACCTATATACTTAATAAAGAAATAAGGAATTGCTATAAACAAATTTAAATTAAAGCTATGAGAAAAATTACACTTTTATTAATTGCTTTTGTACTCATTTCATGCGTAAATAGTTCGTCGGGAAAGAAAGCCCCAAAAGATGAAAGTCAAACAAAATCACTCCAAGTTTCGGAAGTAGAGGAACTGTCTGATGCTTTCACCTTCACTGAAGGACCTGCTGTTGATGCAAAAGGTAATGTTTACTTTACGGATATTCCCCAACACTTGATTTTGATTTGGACATTAGAGAATCAACTCGATACGTTTAGAGTAAACAGTGGTAGAGCGAACGGATTGTATTTTGATAAAGACGAGAATTTGTTGGCTTGTGAAGGTGAAAAGGGACAGATTAGCTTAACGAGTCCTGATGGCGATTATAAAACAATTGCCACTGAGTATGCAGGGAAAAGGTTTAACCAGCCCAATGACCTGTGGTCTGACGGAAAAGGAGGAGTTTATTTTACAGATCCGAAATATGGTGGAGATGAGACTGAACTTCCTCAGGATGGGATGCATGTGTATTACATCACTCCCGACCACAGTTCAGTTATTAAGGTGTGTGATGATCTTGAAAAACCCAATGGTGTGATCGGAACTCCCGATGGAAAAATCCTTTATGTAACAGATTCTCAGGCAGGGAAAACATACAAATATGCTATACAAAAAGATGGTTCCTTGACCGATAAACAGCTTTTTGTTGCTGTGGGTTGTGACGGGATGACATTGGACAAAGCAGGAAACGTGTATTTAACCACGAATGGAAAACAAGCGATAGATATTTTTTTACCTTCCGGCGAATTGTTAGAATCCATCGGAGTACCGAAACAGCCATCCAATCTTTGCTTTAGTGGTAAAGACCGGAATCAACTTTTTATAACTGCACGTACATCTATTTACCGGGTTGAATTGAATGCGCAAGGGGTGGATTGATGACAATTGTGATAATTGATAATTGATAGTGAGTGATGAAGAGTAATGAAGAGTAATTTAGCTTGTTGTTTATAGATTAAAATTACTTTCCTCAACAAGCATTGCAATGTCGGGTAGTGTAAAAACAATTCTGTCATCATTTAACATTTCATATAACATAATATTGTTTCGTGAACTAAACATTGGAAAAATTCCGATGTTCAGTTCACAAATATACATTTTAGAATCATTAGATCAAAACAAATAGGACATAATTGTTTGATTATTTTGTGTTACAGAGACGTGATAAATCGCATCTCTACGTCAGCTAATCCCTAAAACCTAACCCCCAACAGCTATTTCTTTCTTCCTCTTCAACCGTTTATTCACCTTATTCATAACCATCGCAATTGCCCCATCGCCCGTCACATTACAAGCTGTACCAAAACTATCCATGGTTATATAAAGCGCTACCATCAATCCAATAAGGGTTTCGTCGAAACCCAACATCGATTGCAACAATGCAATAGCCGCCATAATGGCGCCACCGGGAACGCCGGGTGCTGCAATCATGGTGATGCCTAACATCATAATAAACCCGGCAAATAGTTCAATGCCGGCGTTCATTCCCGACATAAACATAATGGCATAAGCACATGCAACAATTTTGAGCATACTGCCCGAAAGATGGATGGTAGCACACAGTGGAATTACAAAATCTGCTACATCTTCATCCACTCCGTTCTTTTTTGCTTGCATAAGCGTAACGGGAATTGTTGCAGCAGAAGATTGAGTCCCCAGTGCTGTCATATAGGCAGGCATCATCGTAATGAGTGCGCGAAAAGGATTCTTGTTGGTGATGGCTCCGGCAGTGATAAATTGGAACAGCAACCAAAGGACATGCATTACAAATATTACGATGATTACTTTAAAAAATAGACCCAAAACCAATGCCACTTGCCCTTCGGCACCAATTTTTAGAAAGATACCAAAGATATAGAGCGGAAGAAAGGGAATAATCACCTTTTCAATCACTATAATAATTATTTCTCTAAATTCTTGCAGAATTTCTTTCGTTTTGTCGCCATCAATTGCTGCAACGCCCAATCCTATAACAAACGCCAAAATAAGAGATGTGGTTACGCTCATCAAAGGAGGCATATCAATGGTAAAGTAAGAACCTACAGTTTCTACAAAACTTAAATTACTTCCGCTTGTCAGTTCTTCGGGAGAAAGAAGAAGAGGCAACGACCAGCGGGTAGAGAAATAGGAGAAAAAACCGGCCAATATGGTCGATCCGTATGCAATTAATGCAGTTATTGCCAGTAGTTTACCTGCACCTCTTCCAAGTTCAGCAATTCCGGGTGCAATTAATCCTAATATAATCAATGGAATAACAAAAGACAAGAAGCTTGAGAAAATTCCGGTAATGGTTACAAATATTTTTGTTGCCCACAATGGGAAAAACAGAGAAGCCACTATTCCTGCAACAATAGCAATGATTACTTTTGGGAGTAATCCAATTTTAAATTTAAATTTCATTTTTGCACAATTAAATGGTTCTACTCTTTTGTGAAAGTTTTTTCTTCTCCTTTAAGAACGCCAACTCCATATTCTCCATTGGATTTTGCCCATGCTCTGTGCATCAACTCCGTGTTAAATACCATGGAAATATTGCCGCTTTCATCAACGGCTATTATGCCACCTCCGGAACCTCCCATTGGGTCAATTTTATTAAATATAACTTCTTCGGAAGCATCCTGGAGCGAGAGGTTTTTGTACTCCATTAGTGCAGAGATATCATAAGCAACTACTCGTCTAATCCAATACTCACCATGTCCGGTCCCGGATATGGCGGCAGTGTTGTTGTTTGCATAGGTGCCGGCACCAATTACAGGAACATCGCCCACTCTTCCCCATTTCTTGCCCGACATTCCACCTGTTGAAGTAGCTGCAGCAAGGTTGCCCTGTTTGTCCTTTACCACACAACCAACTGTTCCTCTTGGATCACTTTCTTCGTGTTTGTTTTTTATTCTATCTAGCTGTTCTTCACGTTGCTCAGTTGAAAAATAATTATTGTCCACCATTTCTAATCCTTGCGATTGTGCAAAAAACGAAGCTCCTTCACCTATCAAAAAAACATGTTCCGTGCTGTCCATAACCAATCGAGCCGCTTTAATTGGGTTTTTAATATCTGTTACGCCGGCAATGGCTCCAGCTTTCAGATTTGATCCATCCATAATGGCTGCATCCAATTCGTGCGTTCCCTCCAAAGTTTTTACCGCACCTTTGCCGGCATTAAACAAGGGGCAATCTTCCATATAGATCACAACTGCCTCTGCTACATCCAATGCAGTAGCGCCATCTTTTAGCATATCGCTTCCCAATTGGATAGCTTCAAGCAAATGTGTTTCGTATTGCGTTTTCATCTCTTCGTTTTTCACAAGACTACCGGCGCCACCATGAACAACTATTGCCCATTCCATTTCGGTAGGTTGCGATGGGGGAGTTGAGCATGCAAAAAATAATAGTATAGGAACTAATAGGAGTAAAATTTTTCTATGCATGTTTATTAAGGTTTTGAATTGATACATCAGGTTTGTAATATTGACAAAACTACACATTTTTTAGAATATATAGGTTGTTATCTAATGTTTATATGACAAATAGTGCACTTTATAATAAAGTAACAGATTTACAATAATATAATTTATGCTCTATTTAATAGCTTGTATCTATCCATAAACAAAGAATGGATTAGCTTTGCGATGGGTTTTGCAAAAGTATGCGAACGGAATGCAAATATATTTAATTATTTTCGTTGATTAGATGCAACTTATTACTATTTTTACCGTCTTATCTTTAAAGACTATACTATTTTATTGCGTAATTAAATGAAGTATAACTAAACAACAACACTTTCGCATGAGAAAACTTACAACTGTTCTTTCTGTTTTTTTACTCACCAGTCTGTTTTGCCTAAATGCACAAGAAGACCTTGAATTGAGACACCGCCACGAGCTGAAACTCAACTTAGGTAGCAGTGTATTTTTGGCTTTTCCCGAAGTGTCATACGAATATCTTTTGAGCGAAGATATGACCGTGGGTGCATCCATGGGTTTTGGATTTGACACCGAAGATAGCGATGGCTACAGTTTCAAAGCCACACCTTTTTTGAGGTGGTTCTTTGGAGATTGGTCGTGGTTTCGTCGTCGAGAGATGGAGCATCCTGCAACAGGCTTTTTTCTCGAAGCCAATGGGGCAATCGGTTCATACGATATTTACTCTTACGACTACATAGATTATAAGAGTGTTTACACAAAAGAAAAATCTTTGGTTACCGGAGGAATGGGGTTTGCATTTGGTTGGAAATACCTATCGAAAAACAATTGGACAGCTGAGCTTTTTTCGGGTGCAGGACGAAACTTCAATTATGATAAAGATTATGATGAGTCTAAAATCTATTTTCGTATGGGGATTTCTATTGGGAAACGATTTTGATAGGAAGCAGATTGAATCGAATTTATTTATTTAAATAATTTCTGTAGCTGGCGCAGGTCTCCGACCCGTGCCTTTGTATATTAGATTATAGACACAAGTCTGGAGACTTGCGCCAGCGAGAGTGTCAATTTTGTTTTCATACAAATACTATTTACTTACAAAAATATATAGTATGTACGTCATATCAAGATGCGCGAACTTTTTTGCTGTTGTTAACTTACTTCCAACTGTTTATTTAAACCGGATATGCTTCCAGTCCGGCTTTCATCGCTCCCTCAATTGTTCCATCAACATGATGTTCACCCGGGAAAAACCATTCATCAGGATCATAATCTTCAATACTCCATTTATAAATCGCAAAATTCCATTTTTTCAGGTCTCCCGTGTATGTCATTCTTGCAATCGGAGAAGTTCTTCCAAATTCTCTTCTTTTCAGGTAAAAGAAATTTCTTTTGAACTCTGCAAAGTAAAATAAATCTTCCACATAGTCATCAAAATTTGTAATATTAAAATCATTGATGATTTTAATAACCTCTTCTTTAACCTCTTTTGAGATCACCGTTTTTGCCATTTTATCTGTAATTTAGTTCAGTTTTAAGTTTTTCGAAAACATTAAATACAATTGGACAAATTGAATAATTTTCAAGAACTCCCCAGAGTCTTGAAATAAACCTCTTTTTATGCAAATGAGGATATGAACTACAATTTTTCGGTCTGTCACTATATATTGTGCATTTTTTCTCTTTCAGGAAAGAGCAAGGAAGATTTCTGAAGTATTGTTCTCCTTCATCAATTTCGATATAATCAACCTTTATTTGTTGCGGACTCAGATTCAATCTGTGTGATAATTTCATGATATCCTGGTCAGTGATACAGGGTTTCAGTTTCATACAACAGTTTCCACAAGTTGTACAATCAACTTGGTTTGAGATTTCAATATTTAGTCGATGTACAATTTTGTCAATCTTATCCAAGTCTTCTCCTTTGAGATATGCCCTGAATTCAAAGTTTTCGTCTTCCCGAAGTTTACCAAGCTCTTCAATCTTTTCAAGGTCAAATTCAATATTTTTGTTAATAGGGTTTTTATATTCTCTTATTTCGTGATTCATCTTACCTTTGTTTATTAGCGGGATTAAATTTATTTTCTATCCATTTGGATGGATTATTGATGATGTATTACGATATGATTTGATATGATGTGTTGTTGCGGATTATGTGATCGTAATAATTCGGTTGCCAAATTTTTATATCGGGTGTTTTACCTGAAATATTCATTTTCTTGATGTTTACATCTGAAATTTTACAGTAATTTTTGGAATAATCATTTTCAGGCGTTGTTTACGATATTGTCTGTTTCATCGATTGTTTGTTGGTGGTTTCGTTGATGTTGTTCTTGTAGAGAAAATACATGAATTTTCTCCACATCGTCACCGTCACCACCGTTATTGTACGGAATTTATTTTTGAATCTATCGACCATTTTTTTGTGATTGTTTTTTATGCATTTCAAATATTTTTATTTCCTCACCCCCAAATACTCATCCAACCCCTTCTTTCTCAATTTACACGCCGGACATTTGCCACAACCATCGGCAATAATACCATTGTAACACGTCAGTGTTTCGTTGCGCACCAAATCAAAAACCCCTAACTCATCCGCCAATTCCCATACTTTCGCTTTGTTTCGCCACATAAGGGGAGTATGAATAAGGAAATGTTTGTCCATTGCCAAATTGATGGTTGTGTTTAGCGAATGCATAAAAGTATCTCTGCAATCGGGATATCCACTATAGTCAGCCTCCGATACTCCCGTTACTATATGGCGTATATCTCTTGAGAAAGCCAGAGAAGCCGCAAAAGTAACAAACAGCATGTTTCGCCCCGGCACAAATGTGTTTGGAAAAGAATCAGCAGGATGTTCTTGGTCCATCTCTATTTTGTTATCAGTAAGTGAATTGGGCGAGAGATGCGAAATAATGGTTGCATCCATTACCTCAAAAGGAACGTCTGCTTTTTTAGCAATACGACGAGCGTTTTCTACTTCTTGTGAATGTCGCTGACCATAAGAGAAACATAAAGCAGTTACATTTTTAAATTGTTCTTTTGCCCAGAAAAGGCATGTAGTTGAATCTTGACCGCCCGAGAACAGCACAAGAGCATTTTCATTTATATAGTTATTCATCTTAATATAATTCTTTAATTATTCATAGTTGAACCGAATGCATTCACGAATGCAAATTTACATAAAAAAGAGGAGATTTAAGTAATCACAATGATAAACGTGTGCGAAAAAACAGATTGAATGTATTGCAATTTTTTTTTAGTATTGCCACCAGTTCACTGATAATTTGCAACTGAAAGCTACACTATTACTAACAGATTCATTATTATTAACTTTTTTCCTCGTAGCTTTTGATTGGTTTTTATGTTACTTTACGCCGTTAAATAATAAAAATATGACGTTTATAGATTTAGCGCACAATTTTTTAAAAGGAACTTTAACACTTACTTATTTACTATCAATACAATGAATTTAATAAACAGATATAGCAAGCCTCAATTGTTTTCTTTGGTGGCTCTAAGAGTTGTTATTGGCTGGTACTTTCTTTACGAAGGTCTGGCAAAATTATTTTCTCCCAATTGGACATCTTACGGATATTTAATGGATTCAGCAGGAATTTTTGCTCCTTTTTTTAAAGAGTTGGGTCTCAGTGGAACAATGATTCAAATTGCCGATAACATCAATATTTATGGATTAATTGCTATCGGATTATGTTTAATTTTGGGTTCGTTCACTAAAATTGCTTCCCTTTTAGCGCTTGCTTTTTTATCGATGTATTACCTCTCACATCCTCCACTTATTGGCGCACAATACATTTTGCGTCCGGAAGGATCGTACTTATGGGTTGATAAAAATGCAGTAATATTTTTTGCAATCGTTGTTTTATTATTTTTTCCTACTTCACGATTGATAGGATTAGATAGATACATATATAAATTGAAAGAAAGGAATTAAAGAGATATGTCAGACGATATAAACAATAGAAAAGATACTGCTCCCGATAACGAAAAAAACAGACCCGTTAAGAAGCATTCTGAAAGTAGGAGAGATGCACTTAAAACATTAGCTACACTTCCTGTTTTGGGTGCTATGGGGTATGGTGTCTACAAAAAGAAAAAAAACGAAGAGAATCATCGAATTGCTTCTCAATTATTTCATTTCGACGAAAAACAGACTATACTCCCTGTTCAACCCGAAGGAGAACAAATTCGATTGGGAATTATTGGTTTTGGCATACGTGGATCTCAATTGCTGCAAGCAATTGGTTTTGCAACGCCTACATACGTAGAAGATTTAAAAGAAACCAGTCGTAAGAACCCAAGCAATACGCGCTATCAAGATTTTCTGGATCAAGATAGTGTGAATGTTGTAATTAATGGTGTGTGCGATATATTCGAAACGTATGCAAAAAATGCATCTGCAGCCGGTGCTAATATAAATAGAGAAGGATTGAATGGAAAATATGGAAAAGCACCAAAAATTTACAAACATTACAAAGAACTTTTAGCCGCACCGGATATTGATGCAGTTATTATAGCAACACCCGATCATTGGCACGGAACTATGATTATGGATGCCGCCAAAGCAGGAAAACATATTTATGCCGAAAAACCGCTTACATGGACTGTGCCCGAAACTTATTTGGTAAAAGAAGCTATTGAAAACAGCAATATTGTTTTTCAGTTAGGTCATCAGGGACGACAAATCGAAATATACAAACGCGCTCGCGATATAATAGAAAAAGGGCAAATTGGAAAAGTTTCGTTAATTGAAACCAGTACAAACCGAAACGACCCGAACGGTGCCTGGGTATATCCAATTCATGAAGATGCAAATCCTTCCACCATTGATTGGGCACAATTTGAAGGACCAGAAGAGAGAGTAAAAGAATACATGGATTATATGAACGATCATGGATTGGAAAAATACATCGGTCCCGAGTCACGCGATAAATTTAGTTTGGAAAGATTTTTTCGTTGGCGTTGTTGGTGGGATTACAGCACCGGTCTTAGTGGCGATTTGCTCACGCATGAGTACGATGCTATGAATCAAATATTTGATTTGGGTATACCTACTTCAGCTACTTCCTCCGGGGGCGTATATTTTTTTAAAGATGGTCGAACAGTTCCCGATGTTTTACAAACCACGTTTGAATTTGCCGACAAAGATTTAACCATGTTATATACGGCTACGCAGGCAAATCAATATAATCGCTCACGAAAAATTATGGGACATGATGCCACCATGGAATTAGGAAGTGCTCTTACCATAACAATTGATGGAGCATCTACTCAATATAAAGATAAAATAGATAGTGGCATTATTAAACCCGGTGAACCTTTCTATCGGTATATACCGGGTAGGAGTGTAGATGCGCTCACGTCTGCCACCGAAATGTATTTTGCAGAACGCGGATTGCTCTTTTCATACGTGAAAGGCAAACGGTATAACACAACCTTTCTTCACATCAGAGAATGGTTGGAATGTATACGTCAGGGAGTGCAACCCTCGTGCGGTATCAAGGAAAGTTTCGAAGAAGCAATAACTGCTCATATGGGAACGCGTGCTTACCTTGAAGGAAAAACCAAATATTGGGACAAAGAAAAGAAAGAAATTGTTTGATAATACAGATATTTTGTATAAATTTGAATGATTTTGCAACTTATATACTTTTAATCTAAAAATAATTAAGCTTATGTCATCTAAAATTTCGAGAAGAAGATTTCTACAAACAGGAGCCACGGCTGCTGTTGGTTTAACCGTAGTACCATCAAGTGTACTTGGTAAAAGTTTCGGACACACCGCCCCGAGTGATAAATTAAACATTGCCGGAGTTGGTGTCGGTGGAATGGGTTTTGCTAATCTTAAAAACTTAGAAAGCGAAAACATTGTCGGTCTTGCCGATGTGGATTGGAAATACAGCCAACGTGTATTCGATTATTTTCCCAAGGCTAAGAAATACTATGATTATAGAAAAATGTATGATGAATTGGGCAAATCAATCGATGCCGTGGTTGTAGCTACATCTGATCATACACATGCTCTTATTACAGCAGATGCCATTACTATGGGCAAACATGTGTATGTTCAAAAACCTTTGACTCATACTGTTTACGAATCGCGCTTATTAACCAAATTGGCAGACAAATACAAAGTTGCGACCCAAATGGGTAATCAAGGTGCTTCTGGTGAAGGTGTACGTCAGGTTATTGATTGGATTTGGAATGGTGAGATTGGTGAGGTTACTAAAGTTGAAACTTTTACCGATAGACCCATTTGGCCACAAGGGCTTCCTCGTCCTGCGGTTACCGATCGTATTCCAAAAACTTTAGATTGGGATCTGTTTGTTGGACCAGCACCTATGCGTCCGTTCAATCATATTTATACACCATGGAACTGGCGTGGATGGTGGGATTTTGGTACAGGTGCTTTAGGCGATATGGCTTGTCATATTCTTCATCCTGTTTTCAAAGGACTGAACTTGGGATATCCTACTCAAATTCAAGCCACATCTACCATGTTATTAACCGATAGTGCTCCTAATGCAGAGTTTGTGAAATATACATTTCCGGCGCGCGACAACATGAAAAAAGTAGCTATGCCCGAAGTGGAAGTTACTTGGTACGATGGCGGTTTGCAACCATCAAGACCCGAGGGAGTTCCAAACGGAGTGAACTTGAACGATGCAGGTGGCGGTGTTATTTTTTATGGAACAAAAGATATCCTTATTTGTGGATGTTACGGAAAAGATCCATGGTTAGTTTCCGGTCGTAAACCAAACTCTCCAAAAACTCAACGAGAAGTAACTTTATCTCATGAAATGGATTGGGTACGTGCTTCTAAAGAAAGTCCTGAAAATAGAGTTGAAACTTCATCACCCTTCAAAGAAGCAGGTCCATTCAATGAAATGGTTGTTTTGGGAGTTCTTGGTGTAAGATTACAAAAATTGAATCAGATTTTGGATTGGGATGGAGATAAAATGGAATTCACTAACATTCCGTCTGATGCAAAAATTAGTGCAATCATTGAAGATGGTTTCAAAATAACCGATGGACATCCAACTTTCGATAAGAAAATGAGTCAACCCGTAAATGCTCAAGAAATGGCTAAAGAGATGATTAAACACAATTATCGTGGTGATTGGAAATTACCTTCAATGCCATAAAAAGAGATCGATTATTCAGTTTGAAGTGATTCCCTTTGTGGGGTCACTTCATTCTCATTTTTAAGAAATAGTTTAATATTAAAAAAGGAAAATTTATGAAAAAAGTATTTTTAATTTCGAGTCTTGTAGTGATGAGTATGATTATCTCATCATGTACAAACACAAAAAAACAAACAGACGAAACTGCAGAAACAGACACAATGGAAATGACAAATGACGAATGGATTAGCTTGTTCGACGGTGAAACTTTTGACGGATGGCGCGGTTATGGCCGTGATGACATGCCATCAGCATGGACAATTGAAGATGGAGCCATAAAAATTAACGGATCGGGACGAGGTGAAGCCGGTGCAAAAGATGGTGGTGATATTATTTACGATCGTAAATTTAAAAACTTTGAGCTCACATTCGAGTGGAAAGTTGCCAAAGGTGCCAATAGTGGTGTTTTCTATCTTGCTCAGGAAATTGAAGGCGAACCTATCTGGAAATCTGCTCCTGAATATCAAATTTTGGACAATGCCAATCATCCGGATGCAAAATTAGGAAAAGACAACAACCGCCAGTCAGCATCGCTTTACGATTTAATCCCGGCAGTTCCACAAAACTCAAAACCATTTGGTGAATGGAACACAGGTGGAGTTATGGTTTATCAAGGAACGGTTGTGCATTCACAAAATGGTGAAAACGTGTTAGAATATCATTTGTGGACACCCGATTGGGAACAATTGGTTGAAGGTAGTAAATTTAAAGGTTGGGAAAACTTCATCAATGCAGGAGGAGAAAATCAAGAAGGATATATTGGTTTGCAAGATCATGGAGATGATGTATGGTTCCGCAATATTAAAGTTAAAATTTTAGACTAATTTAAATCAAACGATAAACATGAAAAAAATATCACTATTTACGTGGATTCTGGGTTCGATGCTACTTTTATCAAGTTGTACTCAATCTAAGGAAAATAAAGAAGCCGAAGTTGACAAAGTCAGCAAGAATATATCTATCCAATTATATTCTGTGAGAGAAGATATACAGCGCGACTTCAAAGGAACAATTGCAAAAGTTGCCGAGGCTGGATATAAAGGTGTTGAGGCTGCTAACTACAATGATGGAAAGTTCTACGGATTAACCCCCGAAGAATTCAAAAATGAAATAGAAGCAGTAGGTATGGAGGTAATCTCTTCACATACCGGTCGACCATTAGAAGAAAAAATTGCAGATACCAATTGGGACGAAGTATGGGCATGGTGGGACACCGCAATTGATGCTCATAAAAGAGCGGATATGAAATATATTGTTGCTCCCTGGATGCCTACTCCTACAACGTTGAGTGATTTGAAAGAATATTGTG
>Ga0265294_10006423_pt1 | contig 14112 bp, 11 predicted proteins | sample MunlanPumphouse3_FD_192504 | JGI IMG/M metagenome (GOLD analysis project Ga0265294, IMG submission 192504) | Groundwater microbial communities from a municipal landfill in Southern Ontario, Canada - Pumphouse #3 | ecosystem: Environmental > Aquatic > Deep subsurface > Groundwater | place... | reverse complement strand
CTGCCATAGAACCAGCGCAAATCGTCGCTTGTGATGAAGAACCGTTAGATTCTAAAACTTCAGAAACAACTCTAATTGCGTAAGGAAATTCTTCTTCATTAGGTAAAACTTGTAAAAGTGCTCTTTCTCCTAATGCTCCATGTCCAACTTCTCTTCTACCAACAAACCCGTATCTACCAGTTGATCCAACTGAAAATTGAGGAAAATTGTAATGCAACATAAATCTTTTGCCATCTTCAACACTAACTCCATCAATAATTTGAGATTCTCTTAGCGCGCCTAAAGTTACTGTAGCAAGAGCTTGTGTCTGACCCCTTGTAAAAAGTGCAGATCCATGAGTTCTAGCTAGAAGATCTATTTCTGAATCTAGTGGTCTTATTTCATCAGTTTTTCTTCCATCAGGTCTAATTTTATCAATTGTTATTAATCTTCTAACTTCAGTTACTTGAATCATTTCTAATACTTGTTTAGCAAAGTTTAGATTTAATTCTATTTCTTCTCTTTCAACTTTAGCTTCTTTATATTCATTTTCAATTACTTCCAAGATTTCTTTTTCTAAATCTTCAATAGTATTCTGTCTTTCTAATTTTTCATGGATTGAAACAGCTTTTGTTATTCTTCCTGATTCAAGTTCTCTAACTTTTTTTTCTATTTCTTCTGGAACAGTAATAAGTTCTACTTCAATTCTTTCTTTCCCTACTTCTGATACTATTTCTTCTTGGAAAGCAACTAATTCTTGGATTTTTTCGTGTGCAAACATCAATGCTTCCAACATAATGTCTTCAGAAACTTCCTTAGCACCAGCTTCAACCATGTTAATAGCATCTTTTGTTCCTGCTACCATTAAATCTAAATCCGATTCTAGAAGTTGTTCTGGATTTGGATTAAGAATAAATTCATTATTAATTAAACCAACCATAACTCCAGCTATAGGTCCGTCAAATGGCGCACCACCAATAGCTAAAGATAACGAAGCACCAAACATAGCTGTCATTTCTGGTGTTTTGTTAGGATCAGCACTTAAGACTGTGTTGATTACTTGAACTTCATTACGGAACCCTTCAGCAAAAAGAGGTCTTAATGGTCTATCAATAGCACGTGAAATCAATGTTTCATGTTCTGTAGGACGCCCTTCTCTTCTTAAAAATCCACCAGGGATTTTTCCAGCTGAATACAATTTTTCTTGATAAATTACCATTAAAGGAAAGAAATCTTGTTTTGTAGGTTCTTTACTTAGAACTGATGCTGATAAAACAGCAGTTTCACCATATTTAACTAAACAAGCACCAGTTGCTTGTTTTGCTAATTGTCCTACCTCTACAATAAGTTCTGTTCCATAAAAATCCTTTTTAAATACTTTTTTCATTTATTTACCCCATTTCGATTCTGAATTACTATCACTTAACTTAATATTATAACATAAAATGTAAATTTTATTATAAAATTCAAAGAAATAGCACCCGATTTATCGGGTGCATACAACTTATCTTCTTAATCCTAATTTTTTAATTAAATTAGCATATCTTTCAAGTGAGACGGATTTTAAATAGTTCAGTAAACTTCTACGCTTACCAACCTTCATTAAAAGGCCTCTACGTGAATGATGATCGTGTTTATGAACCTTTAGATGCTCGTTTAAAAGATTAATTTCTTCTGTTAGTAAAGCAATTTGAATTTCTGAAGAACCCGTGTCTCCTTCTTTCAATTGGTGTTCAACAACGATTTCTCTGATTCTTTCTTTTGTTAATGCCATTTGCATAACCTCCTTATATTTATTTACTTACCTAGAACCGAAAATTAGCGTCGGAGTGTCGCTAGCATCCAGATTTAGGCGCATTTAGTATTATATCACAGCTATTGAATATTATCAAGAATTTTTTATTGTAAAATCAGGCCCAATTAGCTGTTTTAATCCCTGTATTATTTGATACATTGAATATGTATCCTGTCGACAATATAGAAACAGATTTCTTTTTATATTTTCAACTTCTACTTTGTTTGAATCGGGGATACTCATATAAGCTTTATAAGCTTTGACGCCATCGTTTATCACGAGGTTATCATAAGCACTTGGTTGAAATATTTTAATCACTTTTTTTAATGAATATGAACCGCCCAAATCTTGATGGTATAAATTATAACTTTGTAAATCCTTATCATCAAAACCCAGATTCAAATAGAAATTTCTATTCATTTTTACTACATCTATTAAGTCAAATAAACGTTCAATAATCTTATCAATATCTTTACGATAGTTTGGAAACAATACTTTTAGTTCTTCTAAACGTGTTTTTTCAAAAGTTTTGTTATAAACGACTATCGATGAATTGGTTTTGTTTAAAATTCCTACTAGATTTTTAACTAAATCTTTACGATCATCTTTATATGCATTAGCTATAAAGCTATAATGATTTTTATCAATTGTAACCAATTCATTTTCTTCATTCTCTACATGAATAGAAAACTGAAAAAGTGATTGTGAATAAGGACTTTCGCCACTAAACTTAGGAATTGGGTAAGGTAAAGCTTCAAAGTCTAAATAATATATCGGAAATACTAGTGATTTTAATCCTGCTTTGATTTTTTCAGGGTGATAATAAAAAGCTTGGTTATCTACACAATACCTTTGCATCAAGTGATTCTGATCACTTAACCAAGAAATAGGTAAATCCTGCATAGAGACGTAACCATCATTTAACAAATCATAAGTATCGTGGTGGACATTACCTTCTTCAGTTGGTTCATTAAATCCATAATGTGAGTTAAAATAATCTAAAATTGACGTGTTTTCAGGTAAATGTGAATAACAAAAATTAATAAATTTACATTCATTTAGTTTCCCTTTAGCACAAGCTTTTTTCACTAAGACACAAGGAGTAAAATCATTTAATTCCAGATGATTAATCATTCTGAACAAAGCTATTTCTACTAATTCATCGAGATCTTTTAAATTTGAAAAATCGAAATAGTGATACAATTTTTCAGTATAGGCAATTCCATCATATTTGTATTCGTTATTTAATAAAACAAAGTATAATTTGTAATGTTTATCAGGATATACTTTTTTTAATATATAATTTTTTAGTGCATAGCTAAAAACAATTCGTCCAACAGTTTCGTAAATAGAAAAAAGTTTATCTACTTTTTCTTTATAATTTTTATTTGAATAATCTACATTACGCGCAGAATAAACTCCTTCACTATTTTTAGTAAAAATTTGATATTTATGAGATCCTTCTTTATACTTCAAATCTAAAAAATCTGAAGATGTATTTAACAATAAACAATAAATTTTTTTTCCATCAACGATGAAATCAAAATTTTCTGATAGAGTAACTTCATGTTCAAATTCATAAGTAAGATTAACATTCTTTCTAATTTCAACATTAGGATTATATAGATGACTTAAAATAATATCACGAAAAAGCGAGTTTTCTCCAGAAAAATCACCGTTTAAATACAAAGCTGTAAATGGGTCGTTTAACGCTGCAAAACGACGACAACGATTGTAATTAAAAATTGCACTCGCATTAAAAAGCATAATTACTCCTAATTAGAGAGAATTTACTATTGCAATAAATTCTCTTTGCATTATATTACTTGCATGTTTAAAATTCGAATCATAATTATCTAGTAATGTTAAACAATCTGAGACATTAAACCATTCTTGATGTAATTCTAACTCTTTTTCTTCATCAGTAAGACTTATAAGTCCTTGTTTAAAATTCGTAATTGAAACAATAAAATAATGAGTTTCCCATGTTGCTTCCAGAAAATACTCTTTAATTGTTACTGTTTCTTTATTGATTGTTCCATCGAATCCCGTTTCTTCTTTTAGTTCTCTAATAGCTGCTTGTTCTGGTGTTTCATTTTCTTCTATTCCACCACCAGGCAGCATATAATAATCTAATTTTTTTGTGTACAACATCAAAATTTTATTGTTATGGAAAACAATCGCTCTACTCGAACGAAAAATATTTTTACTTATATCATTTTTACAAAGATTATCAGCAAACACTTCTATAATCATTTACATCTCCTACTATTTTTTTAACTGGTAAGGCAAAGAAATCTACAAATATGCCAATGAATACTAAAGCGATAAAAGTATTTGGCCCCATATAAAAGTAAACTTCTTCATGTGAAAATATTAGTCCAACGACAATGGTCGCTATTATCGCTAGAGCTTCACCTATTAATTTTCCTTTTCCGAAACTTATTCTTAATTTTCTTGAAATTGCAAGACAAAACTGATCCAAAGCCGGTAAAGGAAAACTACACAATAGAATCATATTTAAGCCAATTGCAACAGAAGCTAAAGCTAGAAATACATATGCTAAATTATAGAATATAGACATAAGTGAAACATCAGGAATAACTAAAAGAAAACCATCAATTACTAAACCAATATAAAAGCTAATTATTAAAGGAAATAGCATTAATATATCTGGTTTTTTCTTATTTATTATATAAGCTAATGAAATTAAGAGTATTGCCATAATTGGGTTTAGATATCGATAGTCAATTGGTATTCCAACATAAAAATTACGGTTTAAAGCATCCCAGGAACCCATTCCTAAATTAGATTTTTGAAATAGCGAAACACTAAAACCTAATAATGATAATCCCAAAATATAGACAAGTGATTTTTTAAATTTACTCATATGCCCTCACGTTGTAAAAACTTGGCAAAAAAGCTATCATCTTAGATAGCTTAATCTTGCAAAGCGATTTTGATTACATCATCAATTGTTTTTGAAAAATGTATTTTTAAGACATCTTGTACTTCCTTAGGAATATCTTCAACATCTTTTTCATTACCTTCAGGAATAACAATTTCTTTTAATCCAGTTCTAGCAGCTGCTATTGACTTTTCTTTTAATCCGCCAATTGGCAGAACTCTACCATTTAAAGTGATTTCGCCAGTCATACCAACAAGACGATTCACCTTGCGGTTAGTCATAATGGAAATCAATGCAGTGGCAATAGTTACACCTGCTGAAGGGCCATCTTTTGGTATAGCTCCTTCAGGGACATGTATATGAAAATCGTTATTTTCAAGTGTTTCTTTTTTAATACCTAGTTTTTCAGCATTACTTTTTACATATGATAAAGCAGCCATAGCTGACTCTTTCATAACATCGCCTAAATTGCCAGTTAAGACAAGATTATTCTTTCCTTCATAATAAGTAGCTTCTACTTCTAAAGTATCGCCACCAGCCATGGTATATGCTAAACCAGTAACAACACCAACCATGTCGTTTTTTAGGACTTGATTATTTTTAAATAAAGGTTTTCCTAAAAAATTAATTAAATTATCTTGTTTAATTGTTATACTATCTAATTTATCAGTTAAAATTTGTTTAATAGCTTTTCTAACAATAGAACCGATTAACCTTTCTAACTGCCTAACCCCAGCTTCTCTAGTATAATCTCTGATAATTATTCTTAAAGCTGCATCTGTAATATTAATCTTCTTATTTGTTAGTCCATGGCTTTTAACTTGTTTATCAACCAAGAATTGTTTAGCTATATGAAATTTTTCAATTTCTGTATAAGAACTTAATTCAATAACTTCCATTCTATCCCTTAAAGGCGCTGGAATATTTTGTAAGTAATTAGCTGTAGTTATAAATATAACTTGTGATAAATCATAATCTTCTTCAACGTAGTGATCACTAAAAAATTGGTTTTGTTCAGGATCTAAAACTTCTAAAAGTGCTGAAGAAGGATCGCTTCTATCAGTCATAGCTAATTTGTCAATTTCATCAATTAAAAAAACTGGATTGACAACTTTTGCTTTAATCATACCATTAATAATTCTACCAGGCAAAGCCCCCACATAAGTTCTACGATGTCCTCTAATCTCTGCTTCGTCATGAACTCCACCAAGGCTAGTTTTTACAAATTCACGGTTTAATGCATTAGCAATCGACTTGGCTAAAGATGTCTTACCTACTCCCGGAGGACCAGATAAACAAAGAATAGTTTGTGGATTTTTGCCAGTTAACATTTTGACTGATAAGTACTCAATTATTCTTTCTTTAACTTTATCAAGACCAAAGTGAGCATCTTCAAGTTTTTGAATCGCTACTTTTATATCTTCTTCATCTTTTGTTGTTTTAGACCATGGTATTGAAATCAATGTTTCTAAATAAGTTCTAACAACATTAGATTCACTTGAATTTGGAGATAAATATTCATATCTTTTCAATTCTTTTAATGCTTTATCTTTGATTTTTGGAGGCATATCTGAGCCTTCAATTTGTTCTAAGAATTTTTGAGTATCGCTTTGTTTAGAATCGCCTAATTCTTCTTGAATTGCACGCATTTTTTCTCTAAGATAATACTCGCGTTGGTTTTGATCAGTAGATTTTCTTACACTTTCGTTGATTTTATTTTCAATTGATTGTAAAGTTTTTTCTTTTTCAATGTCTTCTAAAAGATATTTTAATCTTTGATTAATCGACATTTCTTTAAGATATTTTACTCTTTCATTTTCAGGAATTCTTAATTCAGAAGCTATCAAATCAGATAATTGTTCTGAAGTGATTCCTTTATTAAGTGATTCCATTACTTTTTTTGAATCTCTAAAAATAAATTTAGCATTTTCAGCTATTTCCTTAGTTACCATTTTAAGTAAAACTTGTTCTTCATTTAAATCATCTTGAATTAACAATAGTGATGTAAAATCGACCAAATAATATGGTTCCTTTGCAATTAAATCATTTAATCTAACTCTAGTTATTGGTTCAAATTTTATTTTGTAATTACCGTTTGGTAATTTAATTTTCACACTAATTCTAGCTAAAATACCAACTTCAACTAAATCTTCATACTCAGGTTCTTCAATAGTTGGATTTTCTTGAAATACCAAAAGCACGTGTCCATCACGATTAGCTTCAGCTTCTGTAATTGCATTTTTCGAAAAACCACGTCCAATTTCTACCCTTATATCTGATGCTGGTAAGAAAATAATACCTCTAACCGCAATGACTGGTAATTTATCAGAAAATATTTTTTTCGGATTATACATATGCTCACCTCTTATATTTTTATTTACCACTATTATTTTACCATAAATAAGAAAAAACGCCTAGCATTTTACTATCTATATTTAATAAAATTCTAGGAGTTTTTTTGATTAAATTATATTATTTTTTTTATTATTAATCTTGATTAGCAGTTGAAACAATTAATTCTAATGCTTTAGAATAAGCAATTTCAGCTATAACAGCTGATTCTGGAATAGCACTTTTCGCTTGTTCTAAAGTTACATTTTGTGATTTGTATTGTTCAACAATTTCGTCATACTTTTTTGAAATTTCTTCAGTAGTGGCAGTTAAGCCTTCAGCTTTAGCGATTTCATTGATAACAAATTGTTCAGATAATGTTTTTCTAGCTTGTTCTTCCAATTCTTTTTGGTATTCTTCTTCTGTTTTTCCCATATATTGTAAATACATGTTGAAATCAAGACCATATTGTTGAATTTGACTCTTAGTATTTTCATTCATATTATGAGTTTCATCTTTTACCATTTCAATTGGTAATTCGAATTCTGCGTTTTCAGTAGCTTTAGCAACTACTGTTTGACGTAAATATTGTTCATTTTGTTTTTCCTTATTAGTCTTTAATTCTGCTAGAATATGTTTTTTATAGTCTTCTACAGTTTCAACACCATCAAGGTTTAATTCTTTAACAAAGTCTTCATTTAATGTTGGCACTACTCTTTGTTTGATTTCATGAATTTTCACTGCAAATACAGCTTCTTTACCAGCTAGTGATTTTTCTTGATAATCCTCAGGGAAAGTTACAACAACATTTTTTTCATCTTCTGAAGCCATTCCTAGCATTTGTTCTTCAAATCCTGGAATAAAGTTTCCTGAACCGATAACTAGTTCATAATTTTCAGCTGTTCCACCATCAAATTTTTCGCCATTAACAGAACCTGAAAAATCAAAAACTGCAGTGTCATTATTTTCAATAGTACCATTTTCTTTAACAACAATTTCAGCGTTTTGTTCTAATCTTTTGCTAATTTCAGCTTCAACTTCTGCTTCACTAGGTTCAACTGATAACAATTCTACTTTTAAGTTCTTGTATTCACCTAACTTAATTTCAGGCTTTACGGCTACAGTTACTTTATATGAGAAATCTTCTCCCCTTTTGATTTTAGCTACATCTAAATCAATTTGCGGTTGAGCGACAACTTCAATATTATTTTCTGTTACAGCACTAAAGTAAGTTTCTTGTAAGACATGTTGAATTGCTTCTTCAAATAATGATTCTACACCATACTTTGTTTCATAAACATTTCTAGGTGCTTTTCCTTTTCTGAATCCTTTAATTGTTACTTTTTCATTTTCAATTGCAAAAGCATGATCTAAACCATGTTCGAATTGCTCTTTGGTCACTTGTACTTCAAAATGTACACGAGATCCACTTAATTTATCAATTATCATTTATATTCCTCCAAAATCTTTTCACTTTTACAATTATAACAAATAAGGCCTAATAAATCAAATCTTTTACGTTATAAAATTACTTGCCAAATATACTTTTAAACCTAGAAGGAATCTTTTTCATAGATTCAACTAATACACGAGGCAATAAAACCACAGCTTCACCAAATGCAAGTTTTCGTATTTGATTTTTTTTAAGTCCTTTTATATTCATAAACAAGTAGTTACGAGCAATGATACCGACTCTTAAAGACAATAAAGCGTTGCCAATTCCTTGAGCAAAAGAGCCGGTTATTGACTTAAGAAGGGGGATTTCTGCTAGAGCATTAGCGCCTGAAGATGGAAACACTTCAGAAAAGTTCATATCTTCCAAGCTTTCAGCTATAATTGCAGTAGATAAAACATTAACTGATAGTTTACCCAACGAATAATAGTTTGGTCTAAATCCACATTTTAAGACTAAATTCTTTATTAACCTTAAATTAATAACAATTACTGCTATTGCATCTAGTTTCCCATTCTGCGAAATAGCTGTCGAAACAAAGACAGTCTCAGCATGCTCAACAATCATTTTATTAAGTTCTTTTTTAATCGTATTATCAAAAATATTAGCTAAAGTTTGTTTTAATGCCAAAACATCATTCATTGATTGTTCAATAGCTTGTTTGTCTTCATCTGAGATATAATCCTCTTTTAAAAGGTTTCTACCAACTTTTTTATACATTGAATAATTATTTCGAGCATTATCTTCTTCAGAAAATAATTCATCAAGTGAAAAACTCGGTGAAAAAAGAATAGAAAAAAGTGGTCTTACAAATAAGAAAATAAATAGAATTATTGATACGCCGTAAAAAGCATATTCTAAATACTTATTTATACGATATAATCTTTCGCCTAATTCTAAGACTGAACTTACAATAATTAAAATCATAAAAAATACTGCTGCTATACCTAGGGCAATCCAAAAACCTTTACTGATTTTCTTCATTTATGAACCTCTTTTCCAATGATTTCTAATATCTGGTTACGATCTTTATTTATTTGTTCTATTAAATCATCTTTATTTGAAAAATAGTACTCATCTCTTAAAAACAAGAGAAACACTATACCAATATTTTGATCATAAACCTCTTGATCAAAATCAAATATATGAGTTTCTAAAGTTATCCTTTTATCAGAAAACGTTGGTCTTTTACCAACATTTGTCATTCCATAGTATAGTTTACCATCAACGATAACTTTTGTAAAATATACCCCTAGTTTAGGCAAAAGATAATTAGTGAAATCAATGTTAATGGTAGGAAAGCCAAGTCTTTTACCAATACCATTACCATGCATAACTCTCCCTGTTATAGTATATTCTCTTCCTAACAAAAAGTTTGCTTCAACTAAATCGCCTTTATTGAGATCTTCTCTAATTCTTGTCGAACCAATTTTAACACCGTGATAAGTAATTTCTTTAATCACTACAGTTTCAAAATATTTTGAAGCTTGTAGAGTATCTATTTTACCTTTTCCTAAATATCCAAAAGAAAAATCTTCGCCTGCGACACATACTTTGATTTTTTTTAGGTATTGTTCAATAAATCCTTGTGGAGAATAACTGATTAAATCATGACTTACCTTCATAACATATAAAATATCTACTTCAAACTTCTCAAGTATTTTTGCTTTATCTTGTACAGATGTTAGAAAATAAAAAGGTTTCTCCTGCATAAATAGTTTAATACTTTGATCAAAAGTCAAAACAGCTAATTTATAGTTTTTTTCATTCTTTATCATTTGACCTTTTTTTATTAATGCTTGATGTGCCATATGTAACCCATCAAAAAAGCCTAAACAAAGGACTAAGTTTTCTTCTTCAATTGTATCATTGTAATCTAAATACTTAACTATTAACACCATTTCACCGACATTCTCATTATATTTTTAACTTCATCATAGTAATAAATGGCCAAGGGTTCTTTTTCTAATGAATAAATAATTGTATCTGTTTTTTCTTTAAAAAAATCAAGTTCGATAAACCTACCAAAGTTTATATCATTTTCAACATTTTTATCGACAATAATGCTTGGCAAATCTAAATACTCGAAAGGTTCTTTTAGAACTACTTGGTTACCTTCTTTTTGAAGTTGTTCAATTGTATAAGCTTCATCAATGTTAAATCTATTAATTTTTATTCTACGCAAATCTATTAAGCTACCACAATTACCCAACTGTTCACCTAAATCTCGGGCAATTGAACGTATATATGTTCCTTTTGAAACGTCCAGTCTCAATTTAATTTCAATTGTTTTTTCTAAGTATATAATTCCTACATTATCTATGTTAAACACTTCAACATCTCGTGGTTCAACATGTGGCATAACAATATTTTTCCGCGCTAACTCGTATAGTTTTTGACCTTGTATTTTGATTGCGGAATACGCAGGAGGAATCTGTTTTTGCTTCCCAATAAACGTTTCTAAAATTTCACGAATTTTAGATTCCGGAATACTACTTGCGTCAATTTCGTTAATCAATTTTCCTGTTACATCATCAGTGTCATAACCTTGTCCAATAAGAATAGTACCTTCATAGGTTTTTCTATCCTCAGTAAAATATTTAACTAATTTTGTAGCTTTACCAACAGCTAAAATTAAAAGTCCAGTAGCGTTAGGGTCTAGAGTTCCAGTATGACCAATTCTTTTGGTTCCCAGTGCTTTTCTAGCAATATTAACAACGTCATGTGACGTCATATTTTTGGGTTTATCAACAACTAATACTCCATCCATTATGATCTCTCCTTCTTAATCAGATTTAAAATATCTTCAGTAAGAATTGTTCCTGACATTCTATCTATTTCACGACCAGATAAATAAAAAATCAAAGTTGGAACTCCATCTATCTTTTCTTTTCTGGCTTTAGCTCTTTCTATGTCTATATCATGAAATATAATATCTATGTCTTTCAATTCTTCTTTTAATTCTATTAAACGTCTTTTTATAGCTCGACATTTACCACAATACCTTGCGGTATAAAACTCTATTTTTTTCATTTCATTCCTCATTTAAATTGAAAAACTGTTACACCTACGCCACCCTCACCTTCGTTGCCACGACGATAGCTCTTAACATGAGGATTTTTCTTAGCATAACTCTCAACGCCTTTTTTTAAAGCACCAGTTCCAATTCCGTGAATAATATACGCAAACTCTAAATTATTTAATAAACAATCATCAACAAACTTATCAAGTTCTAGCATAGCTTCTTCATATCTTTTGCCGTGAAGGTCTAATTCAACTTTGATTGTTCTAACCGGATCTAAAACTGTAATCTTATTTATTTCTTGTTCGTCACTTCTTTCACGTGATACAAACTCAATTTCATCTTTTTTTACAGTTAAAGTTAAAGAACCCATGAGAACTTCATATTGATTATTCTTTAGTTCTTTATTAATTATACCATTTCTTTGATAGGAAAGAACTTTTACTGTATCACCTAAACCTACATTTTTATTTGTTTCTTTTTTATATTTTACTTTTTGATAAAATGTGTCTTTTACATCTTTTTTTAATTTTGCTAATTCATGTTCCTTAAAAGCAGAAGTTTTTTTAAGTTCATCTAGTTCTTGAATCAATTCTTCCGCTCGTAATAAATACTGTTCTGTCTTTTCTTTTTGAGAAGTTTCAAAATTCTTTATCACTTGATTTTGTCGTATTTTTTCTTGATTTTGTAGTTTTTGGTAATTTTGTTTTTCAACTTCTAATTCTTGTATTTTCTTTTGATGTAATGATATATCATCATCTAATTCCAAACTTTGTTTTTCTAGTTTTTCAATTAACTTTGAAACATCAGTATCAAAAGATAATGAAATATTTTCAGCTGCCTCACATATTTCATTATTTAAGCCTAATCTTCTAGCTATCATAATAGCATTAGATGTTCCAGGCACTCCAATTTTAAGCCTATATGTTGGCCTTAATGTTTCAATATCAAATTCAACTGAAGCGTTTACTGTATTATCTAAATCATAAGCATATGTCTTAAGTTCAGGATAGTGTGTGGTAATCATTGAGTATAGTTTTTTCTTTCTCAGATACTCAATAATAGATATAGCAAGTGAAGCCCCTTCTTTTGGGTCGGTGCCTGACCCTAATTCATCAAGTAAAACGAGTGAATTATCACCAGCTTTATCAATAATTCTAATTATATTTGATATATGAGAAGAAAATGTTGATAAAGATTGTTCAATCGATTGCTCATCACCAATATCTGCAAAAATATTATTAAAACAAATTGCTTCGCTGTTTTCGTTAACTGGTATAAGCATCCCTGATTGCAACATGATGCTTAATAAACCTAGTGTTTTTAAAGCAACGGTTTTTCCACCTGTATTAGGTCCAGTAATTATAATATGATGGTAGTTATGAAAAATTATATTATTACCGACTACCACATCACGTGGTATCAAAGGGTGTTTTGCATTTAAGAGACTAACTTTGTCCTTAGTTATATTAGGCCGATTAAACCCATTAGCTAATGCATACTTTGCTTTACCAAAAACAATGTCTAAATAAGTAAATATCTCTAAATTAGTAAATAATTCAGTACTATATTCAGAAACTTTATAAGTTAACATTCTTAGAATATTGTCTATTTCAGCTGATTCATCACTAAAATAACGTGACAAATCATTGTTCATTTCTACACAACTTACTGGTTCTACAAACACAGTTTCTCCACTTGAAGATTGATCATGAATTATTCCTTTAAAGGAATTCTTGAATTCACTTTTTACAGGAAGAACTAAACGATTGTTTCTAATTGTAATGATTCCATCAGTCAGTTTATTTTGTTCAGTCTTCAGAAGACTTTGCATTTTCGAGTCTATTCTATCTTCAGTTACTCTTATTTTTTTACGGATGTCTGCTAATTTAGGACTAGCAGAATCATATATTTCACCCTTTCTATCAATTACTTTATCTATTTCTACTTTTAGTGGTGCTAAGGATACTAATCTATCATAGTAATCTTTCAAGTAGATTAAATCAAGTTCTAAACTAATAACTTTTTTCACAAAAATAAAAGTCCTAGTTAAAGCTTCTTGATGAGATACTATTCTAATTAACTCATCAATATTTAAGACCGATCCTATTTCAGCTTTTTTAATGATTTCTCTGATATCTAAAACACCAGATAGTGGTGTTTCATCATATCTTTGAACTATAACTTTTGCTTCGTCAACTTCAAAAAGCAACCTTTTAATCTCAGTGACTTCAGATATAGGTTTTATTTCTAAAACCTGCGTTTTTCCTAAGTCCGTATGAGTAAAAGTTTGCAAAATTTTTAAAATCTTATCAAATTCTAATTTTTTTGTCTCTGCATACATAATCTGTTATCTCCATCTCTTCTATTTTACCACATTTTATGTTAAAATAAAAATAGGAGATGAGAGAATGAACTATGTTTTTACAATAACTGATAAATATCTTGAAAAATTAATTGAATATTACAAAAGAATTATGGTAAATAGCGATAATTCTACCCATAAATATCTTTTTAAAAGTGACACATTGACTATTACAGTGTATAACAGTTTAAAAGTGATGTTTCAAGGTGAAGATGCTCTTGAAGAATACAATAAATGGGCTTTAGCTTTAAATCTCGAG
>Ga0265294_10006422_pt1 | contig 14112 bp, 10 predicted proteins | sample MunlanPumphouse3_FD_192504 | JGI IMG/M metagenome (GOLD analysis project Ga0265294, IMG submission 192504) | Groundwater microbial communities from a municipal landfill in Southern Ontario, Canada - Pumphouse #3 | ecosystem: Environmental > Aquatic > Deep subsurface > Groundwater | place... | reverse complement strand
GGTCAAGAAGTGCAGCGACAGTTTCGTTTTTGTCGTTATTTACGGTATGTTTGACTATCGCTCCATTATTAGTAAGTGCTTTATTAAAACCTTGTAAGCGCAGTTGATTAATTGGTAAATCATGACGAGCACCTAAATAAGCAAAGTTTTTACCGCCACTATCAAACAAGTGATAACCAGCAAGCTTACCACCACGATAGTCATTAGACAAAACCGAGTCTACGCCGAGATCGTTGCCATTACGACCAAGAATAACTAGGGGAATACCATTAGCTTCAAGAAGTTCAGCTACTTGTTTTGTTGTTGTGAGAAATGAAATAACGCCAGAAACACCAAAGGAAATAATTTCCTTAGCGGTTTGCATCGATAGAATGCTTTCGATATTATTTTCAAAAAAGACCATTGGGCGATAGTTGCGTTCGCTCAACAAAGCGTCAATATTGCCTGTAACAATTGAGTAATAAGGATTAATAATATTATCGTAGACCACACCAATTACTTGGAAACGCACATTACGTAAGGACTGTGCTTGTTGATTAGGAATATATCCGAGTTCATCAGCGACTTTATGGACCCGAGCACGGGTCGCAGGGGATATATTGCTGCCATTGCGTAAAGCACGCGAAACAGAATTAACCGTTAGTCCGGTAGCTTGGGCGATGTCAATTAAGCGAACACGTTGTTTTTTTCCCATAAGTTTATAATTTATCTTTATTTTATCTCTTTTTCTTTATTGGTCAACGCAACAGCCGCATTAAAGTAAATGAGTTTTGCATTTTTGTTGTGTATACCTTTATAATAATAATGAATTAACGTTAACTTAAAAATGAGAAAAATGATGAAGCCATTAACAAAATATGCCTTGATGAGTTTTTTACTTACGGCTACTTTGTTGCTCACAAATTGTCAGAATCAAATTGTGTGGAATGAAGAACAATACATTAATCCAGTGTATTCTCATGAATTTCCTGACCCAAGTATTTATCGTGATGACGATGGTCTTTACTGGGTTTTTGCCACAGAAGGCGGCTATGCCTCAAGTGTTAATCTTATTGATTGGAATTATGAGGGTAATGTCTTTATCACGGCGGGTTCGCCACTTTGGGGCAGTAATGGTGCTCATGTTTGGGCGCCAGATGTTATTAAAATTGCTGATACATATTTGTATTACTACGCTCTAAGTGCGTGGGGGGATGCTAATCCGGGCATTGGTTATTGTTATACGAATGATTTAAAAAGCGGAATTTGGCACTCTGGCGGAAAACTATTTGATTCACAGGAAATTGCTGTCTATAACTCAATTGATCCCCAAGTGGTTGCCCTAGATGGAAAGGTTTATATGCTTTGGGGATCGTTTAACGGTATTTATCGCGTTGAATTAACCGCTGATGGCCGTAATCTACTTGGTGGAATCGAAGCTGCACGACAAAACAAGGTTCTTATCGCCTCTAACGCATTTGAAGGAGTTTATGTTTCTAAGATTAACGACTATTACTATATGTTTCTTTCAGCGGGAAGTTGCTGCCAAGGATTAGCGAGTACATACCGTGTATCAGTATTTCGTTCAGAAAATTTCGCTGGTCCATTTCTTGATCCATTTGGTCAATCAGCGACCGAAGGAAGGGGCCTCATCATTCTTGAAAGTTCTGCCTATTTTAAAGGGCCAGGACACTGTGCGGTCACGCTTGATGATGCCGGACAATCTTGGATGGTCTATCACAGTTATTCGCTTGATTCGCCTAATCGCCGTCTATTAATGATTGATCAAATTTATTTTGATGATGAAGGGTGGCCACTCATAATTAACAACATTCCTTCACAAGATGAACAATTCGGACCTAAAATTATAGTAAATGAGGATAACTTATGATTAATCGAGGTTTTAAATTTATGATTGTTATTTCGACGATGTTGCTCACTGGATGTGGAGAGGAATTATCAACCACACCGAGCGATGTTTCCGTTTCTGAAGATAGTGAATATACTTCCGATAGCAGCTATTCTTCTTTAGTTACCTCAAGTAAAGAATATGAAGTGCGGCGTAAAACATATACTAACTCGCCATATAACTATGATTTTCCTGATCCAGCGGTTATTTATGATGATAATACAAATTCCTATTGGGCGTATGGGACGGGCGGTAAAATACTACAGTCTTTTGACTTAGTTAATTGGTCCGCTAAAAATAATGTATTTACAGTTTTCCCGCAATGGGGTTCACAAGATGCTGGTGTATGGGCGCCGGATATTCAAAAAATCAACGGTCAATATGTTTACTATTATTCATTATCTCGTTGGGGTGACGATAATCCGGGTATTGGTTTTGCAACCGCTCCCCGTCCAAATGGTCCGTGGACCGATAAAGGTGAATTGTTCCGTTCGCTTTCAATTGGCGTCAATAATTCGATTGACCCTAATGTATTTACTGCGCAGGACGGGCGTGTTTTTATGGTCTGGGGAAGTATGCGTGGAAATTTCATCGTGGAATTATCGCGTGATGGACTTCGTTTAATTGATGGAACTCCGGAAATAGCCGCTGATAATTTATATCATGTGGCGGGGCTTTCAACCGACATCGGTTGGACTGTTGGCACATATGAAGGTTCCTATGTCGTCTATAGAGAAGGCTTTTATTATCTATTTTTATCCACTGGTACATGTTGTGAAGGCCTAAATTCGACATACAAACTTGTGGTTTCGCGCTCAACCTCACCCACAGGACCGTATGTTGATGCTTATGGAAACGATATGCGCCAAAGCAATGTTGGAACTCCGGTAATCTCTAGCAACACCCATTTTGTAGGGACTGGACATAATTCGGTATTAACTGATGCAGCTGGTGACACGTGGATTTTATATCATGCCTATCCGGTCGAAGAAGCAAACAAACGCGTTTTAATGATGGATAAACTTTTGTGGGACGAAAGCGGCTGGCCATATATTGAAAACGGGACACCAAGTTATACGGAACAAACGGGTCCAGCTTATTTAGCAGAAATATAAACTTAACTGGGGTTATTTAAATGCAATCAAAAAGGATACTACAATTTGTTGTTGGAATTACTTTATTGACCAGTTGCCAATCGTCAAGTTTCGCTAATTCGCTTAGTGAATCTTTAAGTAGTGATGTGGATTCACAAGTTTCCTATCGCGAAAATCGTTATCAAAATTTTGTTTATGAATTGGATTTTGCTGACCCGAGCGTGATTCGTCATGATGATGGTGTATTTTATGCGTACGCCACTGGCGGGAAAATTATTAGTTCCCCTGATTTAGTAAATTGGGAAGATGGTGGTCGTGCCTTTGAAAGCAACCCGGCTTGGGGAACATTAGGGGCCGGATTATGGGCACCAGTGGTGGCAAAAATTCAAAATCAATATGTGATGTATTATTCTTTATCACGATGGGGTGACACTAATCCTGGAATAGGCTTGGCTACGAGTCCACATCCTGCTGGACCTTGGACAGATTTAGGGAAGTTATTTTTTAGCGATGAGATCGGGGTCAATAATTCAATCGATCCAGAAATTTATCAAGAGGATGGACATGTTTACCTATTGTGGGGCTCCTTTCGCGGTATTTACGGAATTGAACTAACCGCGGATGGATTAGGTTTTCAAGCAGGAGATATTAATGCTGCTTATGCCGCAAAAATTCATCTTGCTGGTCACGAAACAAGTTATGGATTAGATGTTTCTACTTTTGAAGCAGTAAACATTGAAAAGATTGGTGAATATTATTATATGTTTGTCTCTTCTGGTGAATGTTGTTCGGGAGCTTATTCTTATCATGTTAAAGTTGGACGAGCAACAAGTATCTTTGGTGAATACCTAGATGCGGATGCTCGAAGCATGAAAAACAGCAATGTTGGCACTTATGTTGTCACGGGCAATTCGATATTTACGGCTCCCGGCCATAATGATGTGATTATCGATGATGCCGGTGACTATTGGCTTCTGTATCACGCCTTTCCAGGTGTTGATCGTAGCCGCCGAGCATTATTAATTGACCGTCTTCGTTTTAACTTAGAAGGCTGGCCATCATTATTTGGAATATCGCCGACCAATAATGATCAAAATGGACCGCGGATATTAGCCTAATTTTCGCTTAAATATCACTTAAAATGTAAGCGGTTTAGATTAACGATAAACTTGTTGTTGACATCTTGTTTTTTTCGTTCTAAATTTAAAGTGTAAAAACTGTCTATTTCACGATTAATTTTAAGTATGCTTGTTCGAAAAGGAGGAGCAGGACATGAAGAGTTTTTGGCAAAAAAGCTTTGGTCTTTTTGCGTTTTTGGCGCTTACCGCTTGTGGGGGAACTTCAAGTTTAACAAGTGGAGATAATTCTAACGGAGATTCGACGATTGATACCTCTGTACATTGGGAAGGCGTTGAAGAAACCATTGTGCAACTAGGGGATGTTGATTTTAATCTACTCGATGGTGTTCGTGCTTATGATCACACGGGAGATTTGTCGGTAACTGTATTAGATGATGATTATTTTTCACCAAATTATGTTTCTACCTACACGATTACCTATGAAGCCGAATTAGCAAGTGGTGATAAAGTCACACAAGAAAGAATGCTTCAAGTTGTTAAAGGCGTTAACGTAGAAAATGGCGCTTTTGAATTTGGGAAAGCACTTTGGCGGTTTGATATCCCCGGTGGAGCTGGGACTTTTGTTGTGGAAAATCAACAAGCCCATATTGAAGTAACAGACGCTGGCACCGAGGCGTGGGCAGTACAACTTTATCAAACTGGCTTGCAATTCAAAGCCGGTGTAACTTATGAATTAAGTTTTGAAATGAAAAGCGCGAATAACCGTTCGATTGCGGCGGGATTTGAAGACGTTGGAAATAATTATTCAATGATGCTTCCTGGTTATCAAGCCGTCATCGTACCGAGTGACTGGAGTATTTATTCCGCGCTTTGCACACCAACAGCAGATGTGGGCAATGTTAAGGCGGTTATTTATTTAGGTCAAGGATTGGAAGTTGATGCGACTGCATCGCCAAGCAATCCATTAGAAATAGATATCGATAATATACGCGTGCGGGAATACACTGTCGCCGAAGCTTTAAAAGCTCCAGTATTTGCCCATGCAGAAAATGCAACTGTAACATCACGCACTGAATTTCTTGCTTTAGAGGCAGTAACAGCGACTGATTATTTAGGGAACGACATTTCAAGTAGTATTGAAATTGTTGGTGAAGTACCTAATTCAGTGAATGCACAAACTGGAATGCTAGTTTCTTATCGCGTTGAAGATAGTGAAGGCAATTTCGGCTATGTTAATCGCCGTATCGCTTTTGTTCTTGACCGCGAACATCCTTATAACTTAATTAACGCTGATTTTGACAATGGATTCCAAGGCTGGATTAAAGACGTCAACCAAACCAATGGTGATGGAGCGGCAAGCTTTACGGCAAACATTGATGGCACCATTGATATTGATATTACAAATCCAAGTACAGCAAATTGGCACATCCAGTTCTATCAAACCGGGGTTCAATTAACCCAAAATGCCGTTTATCGCACAACACTTGTGATTAAAGCCAGTGTAGCGCGCAAATTAGATATCGAAATATCTAATCCAAGTACAGGTTTTAGCCAAATTGCCACCAAACAAGTTATGCTTGGGACAGACTATCAAACATTTACCCTTGAATATAAAGCGCAAGATAACGCAAGTGCTAAATTCTCGTTATTATTAGGGGCGAATGGCGCGAATGTAGTGACTATTGATCAATTTGAAAATCAGCAAATCGATCCATCAGAAGCAACCACAATTGACACGCGGGATTATGAACCATACGAAGTAATTAATGGCGATTTCAACTTTGGTCTTTATAATTGGACAGGCGAAGCGACTAATGGCGCGGAAGTTAATTATTCACAAGATTTAACTAATGGTCTTGTTGTCGCCGAAGTCGTGACCTCTTCGCCAGAAGAGATTGATTGGCATTCACAAATTTCACAAAGTGGGCGTCACTTTACTTCAGGCACAACGTATTCGATTACTTTAACCGCCTCCGCTTCAATTGCGGTGAGTGTTGCTCTAGAAGTAACTAATAGCAATGGTGCGACTACGCTACTTAAAGAAACCGTTAATTTGACAACAGTTGAAGCCGCCTATTCCTTTACATTTGTAGCAGCGGATAATTATGACGCTGGCAAGATCGCAATCTTGCTAGGAACAACCGCGCCATCAACCGTGACGTTTAATAGTTTAATCATTGCAACGGTCATCTAAAATATGAAAAAAGCGTTTATTCCTTTTATCCTTTTACTTGTATCAATTAGCGGATGTGGAGACCAAAATTCTTCTTTGGACTCCACTCCACTTTCTTCCGAAGAAACGAGCATTACAAGTGAGAGTACTGACTATCAAAACCCTGTATGGGAACCAGTTTTAGCTGACCCATCAATCATTCGTGCAGACGATGGGACTTTTTATGTATATGGTACCCAAGATAATGCCGAATGGGGCGATTATTTTGGCACGAGATATATACCGATTTTATCCAGTACAAACCTTGTTGAGTGGGAGGCTGCCGGTGCGGTATTCAAGGCTGCTACCGCCCCAACATGGGGTACATTAGGGGCCGGATTATGGGCACCAGACATCGTTAAAATCGGTGATACTTACACTCTTTATTATTCGTTATCAACATGGGGCGATGATAATCCTGGCATTGGAGTAGCCACCGCTCCTGAACCACTTGGCCCGTGGACCGATCATGGGAAACTGTTAGATTCCACATCGAGCAATGTTGCTAACTCCATTGATCCAACAGTTTATGTTGATAATGGTCGTGTTTTTATGATGTGGGGTTCATTTTGTGGCATATATGCAATTGAACTAAGTGCGGATGGCCTAACAATCAAGGATAATGCTGATCCAAAAACACGTGTATTAATTGCCGGAGTAGATGGCGGTCCTTGGAATGCCTCCTCATATGAAGGAGCATACGTACGTAAAATTAATGAGTATTATTATTTATTTTTGTCAACAGGAACATGTTGTGCTGGTTTTAGTTCAACTTATCGCGTCATGGTCGCGCGCGCCGACAACATTCTTGGACCATATGTTGATCATACAGGTGTCGTCATGACAAATCGTCTTAGTGGTGGTAAAAACGTTGTTGATGCCAATGAACGGTTTGTCGGAGTTGGCCACAATGCTTTGATTACCGATGATGCAGGTGATTATTGGATGCTTTATCACGGTTATGATCTTCAAGAAAATCCGCAATATGGGACGACTAATCGGCGAGCTTTACTAATTGATAAGTTATTATGGGATGAAAATGATTGGCCGTATGTGCAAGATTATGGGGCAAGCACAAATAATACGCGACCAGTAATTATTTAATACAAGGAGAAATGTATGAAGAAAACCATTTTAGGCGTTTTATTTCTTGCCACAGCTACTTTGGCAAGCTGCGGTCCAGCGACCAGCGTTGAAGAGTCCCTGCCAACTGACTCCGAAGGTAATGTTGTTTTTGAAAACGTGGCAATTACCTATGGTAACCCAATCACTGGTAGTGATGGTATCGCAATGCGTGAACTCGTTCGTCGTTTTAATCAAGAATATGAAGGTCAAATTAACGTGACCGAGAGTTTTATTTCGGAAACTGAATATTATGAAAGTTTATTAATGACAATTCCGATGAAGCGTTCTTATGATATTGCGCTCGTCCACAGCTATAAAGTCAGTTCGTTTGCAAACAAGAACTTACTACATCCGATTCAATCAATTATTGATGATGCAAATATTGATTTAAAAGCAGAAGACTACATCAGTAGTGTTTATGACGCCATGTATTATCAAGATGCTTTATATGGTATTCCACTTGATATTCACACAATTATTCTTTACTACAACAAAACGCTTTTAAATCAGTATGAATTGGAAGTGCCAACTAATCGGGCAGAGTTAATCGCCGCCGCAAAAATGATGCCGAATACCTCAAGTGGTGGTTATGGACTTCCGCTTTCGACTACTTGGCCAAGTGAATACATCTATACAACAGCTTTATATCAAAATGGCGGTAGTGAAATAGATGAAGAAGGTAACCCTAACTATGCAAATGCGGTTGGTGCGGAAGCCTTAAAAATGGTCACTGATATCGTACACACGCACCATATTTCTCCAGAAAACGTCAGCGTTGATAGCGATTTAATGTTATTCAATCAAGGAAAAGCGATGTTTCATATCAATGGTGACTGGATGATTAATAGCGTTGTGGAAAACGGTGTTGATTTCGGTGTTACAAGTTTATCGAAGATGTTTACTGATGATGCAGATGGCGCGACTGCGGATAGTGTCGCCGCTCGTTCACACTGTTTCGTGTTACCAGAAGGCCGCAACGTAGCGATTAAACAGCAAGCCGCAATGGTTTTTGCCAAATACGTGACCGAACATGCTTATTTATGGGCCGAAGGTGGTGGTCATGTTCCAGCAAGTAATGTGGCGCGGGCAACCGAAGAATACTTAGCTCTCCCTTATCATCATGATTATGGTGATGTTGATGATTTTGTCTTAAGTCCAAGTTCACCTTATTATTACGAAGCATTTTCGCCAGTTTTTTCCCGGGTAACCACCGCTTTAAGTGATTCAGGATATGACGCAATGTCGTTATTAACAGCGGCCGAAGCCGAAGGTAATCAATTAGTCGAAGAAGCAAAAGCTTCATAGAAGTATTTGATTCTTAGGAGCGACAATTATGGCAAAAAAATTTCTTAATCCGGAACAAAAAAAACGACGTTACTTAGCAAACGCTAAACGTTATGCAGTGATTGGCGCTTTTCTTCTGCCATATATAATTTTGTTTGCAACTTTCTTTATTTATCCATTTTTTTATGGTATTTACATTTCGTTTTTCCGTTGGAATGTTTTTGATACAGCTTCATCAACCTTTGTTGGATTTGAAAACTATCAAAAAGCTTTGTTTGGCATTGGTGATATTACTATTTGGCGTGAATATTTTTGGCTAGGTCTAAAAAACACCCTTATTTTTGTTTTGATTTCCGTTCCACTACTAATTTTAGTTCCATTGATAATTGCCATATTAATTGATATTCAGCCGCGCGGGTATAAAGCTTTCCGTGTCATATTTTTCCTCCCGACAGTTTTATCGATTTCGGCTATTGGCATTATTTGGAAGTGGCAGTTTGATACTAATAATGGTTTTATCAATGGTATCATCAATCTTTTCGGGGGCGAATCCGTGTCTTGGCTCAATACCCAGCCCGGGGCATGGATCGCCATCTTAGTAACAACGGTTTGGTGGACAATCGGGACAAACACCGTCATTCTTGGTGCGGGTTTAAAAGAAGTTGATAAACAACTGTATGAAGCGGCCGAACTTGATGGTTGTAATTATTTTCAAGTTTTACGCCACATATCGTTACCAGCAATTTCTAATCAGATGATTATTTGCACAATTACAACGGTGATTGCTTCATTCAATATTTACGGTCAACCTGCTTTACTTACCGGTGGTGGCCCAGAGCGGAGTACCACAGTGCTTATGATGTTTATACGTGGACAATTAACTGGCACAAACGCACAACCCGGGCTAGCAGCGGCCATGGCTATTTTGATGGGATTACTCATTATTATGGTCAGTATCGGGCAATTGATTTATAACCGAAGGGCGGTGAATCGATAATGGCAATTCGTAGTAGTGTTCGGCGGCGGAAACGTGTCGCCTTTTGGGTGTTACTAGTTTTATCTATTGTATGGATGCTACCACTTGTTTGGGCGATTGGCACATCATTTAAGTCGGCCGAAGAAATAACAAATAACGTTTTAGGTATCATACCGATGAACGCAACTTTTAAGAATTATCAGGACTTATTTGCGGATGTAAGTCAATATCCAATCCTTCGTTGGATGGCGAATTCATTTATTATCGCTTCTTTACATACCGCGCTTTATTTGGTGATTGCTTCTGCGGCGGCTTACGCATTTTCCATTCTTCGGTGGAAATATCGTAACTTGGTTTTTGGTATTTTAATTACAACAATGATGATTCCGAGTGTAGCGAACATCATTCCGTTATTTTCCATGGTGGTGAATTTTGGTTGGCTTAATGATGGTTGGCGAAGTTTTTTAGCGCTGATTATTCCTGGCCTCGGAGGCGTCTTTGGCTTATTTATTATCCGACAATTCTTTATTAACATTCCCCGAGAAGTTGTTGAAAGCGCTCGAATTGATGGATTGAGCGATTTGGGAATTTTCTTCCGCATCATTTTTCCCTTAGGGAAATCGGCGTTAATGGTGGCCGGTTTATTTGCCTTTATGGGTTCTTGGAATGACTATTTATGGCCGAGCATCATTGGTTCGGTGGTCATGGATCCTAACTTCTTAACTTTACAAACCGGACTTGCTTCGATGCAAAGTTCAAACAATTACGAATATGGTAAAACAATGGCAGCGGCTATTATTTCGATTATTCCTGTCATCATTGTTTACATGTTTGTTCAAGACAAAATTATCGAAGGTGTTTCGCACACTGGTCTTAAAGGTTAACTATTGGAGATAGATATGTTACGTAGAGAATATCCGCGTCCTGATTTTGTTCGAAATTCTTGGCTTTCATTAAACGGGCCTTGGGGTTTTGCTTTTGATGATAAAAATGTTGGTATTCAAGAAAAATGGTGGGGAAAGCCTGAAATTTTTACCAAAACAATTCAAGTTCCATTTGCTTTTCAAACCGAACTAAGCGGAATTAATGACCCATCTTTTCATGATGTTGTGTGGTATCACAAAAACTTTGTCGTTAAAAAAAATCCACAAGAACAAATTATTTTACACTTTGGCGCTATCGATTTTATTAGTGATGTTTATTTAAATGGTCAATTTATTTTTCATCACGAAGGTGGACAAACAGGATTTTCTGTGGATATCACACCTTACTTAATTGAGGGTGAACAACAATTAGTGGTCCGTGTTTTTGATTCATCGACGGATTTATATTTTCCGCGGGGAAAGCAATATTGGAAAGAAAAAAGTGAATCGATTTGGTATACACGAACAACGGGAATTTGGCAAAGCGTGTGGCTGGAATCGCTACCAGAAAAACATGTAAGCAATATTCGCTTTACACCGGATTTTGATCGCGGAATTATGAAAGCTGATATTCAAGTAAACGATATTGGCTTACCGCTTTATCTTAAGGTTAGCGATCGAGCAGGAAACATTTTTGCACATGAAATCGACATGATTGTCCAGCGCAATAATTTGGTTGAAATCAAAGTCTTTCATAATCCAAAAGATGCTGAACAAAAAGCCTGGACGCCAGAAAACCCATATTTATTCAATGTTGAAGTTTACTATGGCAAAGATGTAATTAAAACTTATTTTGGTGTACGTAAAATTTCTACACAAGACGGCAAAATATATTTAAATAACAAACCCTATTATTTAAAGTTAATTCTCGATCAAGGATATTGGCCAGAATCACTTTTAACGCCACCAAGCATCGAAGCGCTCAAAAAAGATATTTTGCTATCCAAAGCGATGGGCTTTAATGGGGCCCGCAAACATCAAAAAGTTGAAGATCCCTATTTTGCTTATTTAGCCGATCAACTCGGATATTTAATTTGGGGCGAAATGGCGAGTTCGATTCAATTTAGTGAACAAAGCGCTAAATACAATTTATCCGCTTGGGAAGACGCTGTTTTGCGTGATTATAATCACCCATCAATTATTGCTTGGGTTCCCCTTAATGAATCATGGGGTGTTCCCGAAATTCGTCATAATTTAGAGCAGCAACAACACTCCGTTAATTTATATGACTTAATTAAAAAACTTGATTCAACGCGTTTGATTTCCAATAACGATGGTTGGGAAATCACGGTAACAGATATCTGTGGTATTCATAATTATTGTCATGGGCGAATTGATGAAAAAGAACAACAATTAGCCTTTAAACATGACATTAGTTCCACTAAAAACTTACTGGCATCAAAACCTGCTAAGCGTCCAATTTATGCTGAAGGATATCACCATCAAGGATCACCAATTGTTCTTACAGAATTTGGTGGTATTGCTTTTGATGGCGAACAACAAGGATGGGGATACACCGCTACAAATTCTGGTGCAGAATTAATTAGTGAATATCGCCGCATAATTGAGGCCATCAAAGATAGTGATAGTTTAGCTGGATATTGTTACACACAATTGACTGATGTGGAACAAGAAATAAACGGGCTGTTGACATATCACCGGGAAACAAAAGTCCCATTGGAGGAAATTAAAAAAAGCAATGATCTAATTTAGTTGGTTTTTCCGTGTGTAGCCCCAATTACACACGACAAGATAATATGCTGTCTGTAAAAACAAGATTTTGATGAAAGGAGTAAAAAATGAAAAAAATTACATCAAAAATCTTTCTGCTATTAGCCTCTTTTGGGCTATTAGCGAGTTGTGGTGAATCTTCGATTATTGATTCACAAAGCGAAGAACCGTCTATCAGTACCACAGAATCAAGTGAAGAACCGAGCGAAGATCCTAGTAGTGTGTCGGAAGCGCCCGATCTTACAATTCCTGTTGGTGATAACGCGGCCGCCGTCGCAGATCCTGGCACAATGTATAAAACGCTAGGAACAGGTGTTTCCCTTGATGAAGACGAAGCGCTTGATAACGTTTATACACTTAAAATTGTCGCGGAAGTAGGCGCGCCATATGATGCCGTTGCACTTTTCTATGAACACCCAACAGCGACAACTGGATCGTTCTATATGCTTAGCTTAACTATTGATAGCGCCGTCGTGACAACAATTGTTGTCAATGGTGTAGAACAAGATTTAGTCCGTGGAGTTAACGAAATCGCTTTCTCGTATGAAGAAACCGACGAAGCCTCGCTTCATATTATTCTTGGTTCGGAAGCGACTGGCGTTGTTAACAATACATATGAAATCAGTGCGATTGGTTTTGTTGAAAAAACCTATGATCCTCTTTCAGCAATTGTTATTGATGGGGCCCTTAGCGATTGGGAAGGAACACGCGCTAGCGAAAACACTTTAAGTCTTATTGGTAACACAGAACCATATGCGCATAAATCAGTGACTTTCTATGCTGGTTTAGATGAGGATGGTTTATATGTTGCCGCTCACGCTTTCCACGATTTATTAATTCAAGATGAAACCAAATTATGGTGGCAAAATACCAACCTTGAATTCTTTATCAATGGCGGAACCAAACAATATTGGGTAAGTGCGGATACCACCGAAAATAATTCCGCTTATGACTGGGCGATGGTTTCAACTCCATTAACCGGTGAAGGCTTAGCGGCCTATGAAACAATCGCGGAGATTTTCGTTCCATTAGCAGAAATTCCTGCGAATTCAATTATTGGTGGCGAAATTCGTGTTGGTTTTGCGTGGAAAACAGATGGCGATCTTATTACTGGTGGTGAAGCCAATGGTGGTGGCGAAGATGCTTACTGGGTCCCAGCAGGTACATGGCCAAATAACAATGATCAACCATACGTTACCTATAATGGTATCTTTGAACAAACCCAAGTCGTTATTGTAGTTGAAGAACCAACGCTTTTCACCATTGATGGTGATTTGACGGACTGGGCAACTGAAGCAGCTTATACGACAAACTTTGTTCAATTAGTCGGTACCGACGCCACAGCGCATAAAGATGTTACCTTCTATGGGAAAAATACTGATGAAGGCCTTTATCTTGCAGCTGTCGCTCATCACGATGTATTTATTAATACTGATGAGACTTGGTGGAAGAATACAAACTTTGAATTCTTTATTGAAGGGATTCAACACTTTGCCGCTGCCAATGGTGCAGTAGCACGTGAAGGCATGGTAGCAAGCATCGTATCAGTCGATAATCCTGATGCCGGTGATGCTTTATACAAAACCGTTGCCGAAGTCTTTATTCCAGAGACCTTATTAGGTGAAGCAACAAGTCGTCATGTCGGCTTTGCTTGGAAGACTGATGGTGATTTAATGACGGGTGGCGGCGGTAGCGCTGGTGCGGCGGATGCCTGGTGGTTTATCGCCGGACATTACCCAACTAATGTTGCCGAAGCCTATATTGTCGATGCTACCGGTATTTCCGTTCAATCATAAATAA
>Ga0265294_10006421_pt1 | contig 14113 bp, 9 predicted proteins | sample MunlanPumphouse3_FD_192504 | JGI IMG/M metagenome (GOLD analysis project Ga0265294, IMG submission 192504) | Groundwater microbial communities from a municipal landfill in Southern Ontario, Canada - Pumphouse #3 | ecosystem: Environmental > Aquatic > Deep subsurface > Groundwater | place... | reverse complement strand
CGGACGCCGGCCCGATGACGCACCGCGCGGCATCGAGCGTGATGCGGCGCCCCGGCCGCCACGTCCCAGGCCGCAGCGGCCGGACGCCATCCGCTCGGCCGACGCGCGGATAGCCTCGCCGGCACCGCGCCGCGAAGAGGGCACACCGGCACCCGTGCCGCGCCGCGAAGCGTCGACGCCGCCAGCCAGTACGGCGAACTGGTACGACAAACCCTTTAAAAAGCACCTGAAGCGCCACGAGCAAGACGTTGATCGCCCGGGCAGCACGCCCGATGATCGCGAGCGTCCGCCGCGAGACGACGGCGCGCGCGCGGACCGTCCCGCGCGGCCTTTCCGGCCTCGCCCCGGCGACGACCACAAGCCGAGGAGCGCCGGCTACAAGGGCGGCAGTTTCAAGGGCGGCCGTGCAGGCGGCGGAGGCTTTAAGAGCGCAGGCGGCTTTAAGGGCGGCGGAGGCTTTAAAAAAGGCCCGAAACCGCCGCACCGTTCCTCACGCCCGCCGCAGTCGAAAGATCGCTGACCCACCGACAGCGTCGCTTAACGCCGTGCCCGGTATTGCGTCATCGTCATACCGAAGGTGCGGCGGAACACTTTGCCGAGATAGCTCGCGCTGGTGAAGCCGCAGGCGTGCGCGATGGCCCGTACCGAGTGGTTCGTCTCAGCCAGCAGCGCATGTACCCGTTTCAGGCGCGTCCGCTGCAGCTCATCCTGCAGCGTGACGCCGACACTCGCTCGAAACCGCATCTCCAGCAACCGGCGCGACACGCCCGCGTGCCGGACGATCTCCGGAACCCCCACCGGGTTCTGCGCGTTCAGCCAGATATACGCCAGCGCCCGCGCCACCACCGGATCGGGGATCGGTATCGCGTCGGTCGAACGTCGCGTCACCACCTCGAGGGGCGGAAAGGCACGCACCACGCGGCGCAGACGCCCTCCGCGCGTGCGCCGCATCAACTGGTCCAGCAGCCGCGCCGCTTCAAACCCCATGCGGTCGGTATCCAGCGCGATGCTCGAAAGCGGCGGCAGCGTCGACCCGCAGATGAGTTCATCGTTATCTACTGACAGTACGGCTACCTCATGCGGCACGCTCAGACCGGCCATGCGGCAGGCATCCAGCACCTGACGCCCGCGCACATCCATCGCCGCAAACACCGCGGCCGGCTTGGGCAACGCCGCCAGCCACGCACAAAGACGTTGGCGTTCCCGCCCCCAGTCCCGGCGCTCGCGTGCCGTCAGAGGACCGTACATATCACACCGGCAGCCGGCGGCATGCACGCAAGCGGCGAACGCCGTGCCCCGCTCGCGCGACCAGTTGATGCCGTGGATCTCGCCGACGAACCCGAAGTTTTTGAAGCCGCGTGCCAGATAATAGTCGGCAGCCAACGCTCCAATCGCGCGCAGGTCCGAAGCCAGCACGCTGTGACGCTGCAGCAAGCCGTCGGGCAGTTGCGCCGCATCCAGCGGATCGATCAGCACAGCCGGCACGCCGGCGGCTTGTACGGCCTCCGCATAGGCGCGGTTTTGGATCACGCCGATCATGCCGGAGCCGTTCCAGCCCTTCAGCGCCGGCAACCGCTGTTCGCCCGCACGTCCTTCGGCCACATGCAGGCTCCACGGACCGTGGATGCGCTCATACCGCAACACCCCGCGCAGAATATCGCGGTGCGCCTGTTCGTTGGTCTCGAACAGCAGAGCTACCTGAGGGGGCGTCGTCAACAGTTTACGTGTCATGGCTTGCGCAAAATTACCACAAAAGTTGCGCAAGAGTCATCTTGAAAGTCGAGTCTCCGCGTCTTATGCTGAGGGTGTCATCAGGGCGGACCCGCACACGCATTTGCCGCCGAACACGAACAAGGAAGCCAACCATGAGCAGAAAAACCGTTTCGTCACGCCGCGCATTTTTGAAAACAGCCGCCGGGGCCGCAGGTGCATGGACGCTGGGAGGCTGTCGCAGCGTGCCGCGATTCCGCAAACCGGGCGAGATGTTGAAATTGGGCGTGATCGGCACCGGCGGCCAGGGACACCGCGACTGGTCGGAAATGGTCGACTGCGGCAATGTCCAGATTGTTGCGCTGTGCGACGTGGACGCGAGCATGTTCGACGGCGCGCGCGAATGGTACGCCAAGAAAGCCCTGAAAGCCGATTTCCGGACCTATGCCGACTATCGCAAGATGCTGGAACGCGAACGGGACCTGGACGCCGTGCTGGTCGCCACGCCGGACCACACGCACGCGCCCGCCGCCATTCAGGCGATGAAGCGCGGCTGCCATGTGTATGTCGAAAAACCGCTGGTGCGCACCATCTGGGAGGCGCGCTATTTTGAAAAAGTCGCCAAAGAATACGGCGTCATCACGCAGATGGGCAATCACGGCAGCGCGCGCGACGGCACGCGGCGCGGCATTGAAATCTTGCGTTCCGGCTTGCTGGGCAAGGTGACCGAGGTGCATGTCTGGACGAACCGTCCTGAGATCTCCCCCGGCAACACCTGGGGCTGGAAGCAGCCGCTCAAGCGGCCGGAGGGCGCGGACCCGATTCCGGCAGAGATGAGCTGGGACCTCTGGCTGGGCACGTCGCCCGCACGGCCGTTCAGAAAAGGCGTGTATCACCGCATTATGTGGCGCGCGTTCTACGACTTCGGCACCGGCGCTTTCGGCGATATGGCCTGCCACACGATGAACCTGGCGTTCCGCGGATTGGAACTGGGCGAGGTGGTTGCGGGCGAAGCGGTGGAAATCTCCGAGCATTATGAGGACACTTACCCGCAATACAGCAAGGTGCGGCTCACGTACGCGGCGCGCGGCAACAAGCCGCCGGTCGACCTCTACTGGTATGACGGCTACCGCAAACCTCCGGCCGAAATCATGCCGCAGGTGATCGCCACGCTTGGCCAAGTCCCGACGACCGGCTGCTTCATCATGGGCGACAAAGGCGTGATGGTCAACACCGACGATTACGGCGAGTTCAGCTACATCGCGCTCAAAGGCGAGCAAAAGATGAAGTCCATCACCAAGCACGAGGCGTGCGAGGCGATACCGGTCTCACTGCCGCGCGTGAAGGAACAGAACCAGCGTCGCGAGTTTGTCGAGGCCTGTTTCGGGCAGACGCGCGCCTCGTCGGACATCGGCCACTCCGTGCCGCTCGTGGAAAGCATGCTCGTCGGCTGCTTGGCGCAGCGCATCCCCGGCAAGATCGGATGGAACGCGTCCACGTGCTCATCCGACAACGCGCAGGCCAACGCGCTGCTCAAGCCCCACATCCGCGCCGGATGGGAGTATTGACGGCCCCATGAGCGAGCGTGACTACCAGCCAACCTGCGCGGTACCGGCAACGCCGAATTGCCTCCCCGGAACGGCGATCGAGATCGTGTGTGCCGGCAGGCCGGCACGCCCCCCTGCCCACGCGTTGTTCGACTTCGACGGCACGCTGAGCCTGATCCGCGAAGGGTGGATGGAGATCATGGTCCCGCTGCTGACCCGGCACCTGCTGAGATATGCGCAGCCCGGGGAAACCGCGGACAGCATCGCCGCGCTGGTGCGTGATTTCGTCACGACGTTAACGGGCAAGCAGACCATTTACCAGATGATCCGGCTGGCCGAGGAAATCCGCCTGCGCGGCGGGACGCCCCTCTCGCCGTTCGACTACAAAGCAGAATATCATGACCTGCTCATGGCCCGCATCGCCGCAAGGCGCCTCGGGCTGGCTGACGGCACGCTCCCGCGCGAGGTACTGCTGGTGCCCGGTTCGCTGGACATCCTCGCGGGCCTGCGCGCTCGCGGCGTCGCCCTGTATATCGCCTCCGGCACGGACGAATCGTATGTGCTCGAAGAGGCACGGCTGCTGGGCCTTGACACCTTCGCGCCCGGACGGATCTACGGCGCACAACAGGACCACGCCAGTTTTTCAAAGGAGATGGTCATCCAGCGCATTCTGAAGGAGAACGCGGTGGACGGCGCCTCGCTGATCGCCTTTGGTGACGGCTACGTCGAGATCGCGGACAGCAAGGCCGCCGGCGGCTTCGCCGTGGCGGTCGCGAGCGACGAGACCGCGCGTTCCGGACGCTGCGACGCCTGGAAGCGCGAGCGTTTGATCGGTGCCGGCGCGGATCTGGTCATCCCTGACTACGGGGAGACCGCCGCATTGCTCGATTACCTCTGGAGCGGTGCAGCATGAAGAGACTCGTTGACACATTCGACACAGCCAGGCTGCATGCGCTGCTCGCCCGGTTCGAAGGGCTGCATGTGGCGGTATTGGGCGATTTCTTTCTAGACCAGTATTTTGAGATCGACCCCGCCTGCGTGGAGACCTCGGTCGAAACCGGCCGGCCTGCGCACCAAGTGACAGCCGTCCGCCATGCGCCGGGCGCGGCCGGCACGGTGGTCAACAATCTGGCAGCGCTCGGTGTAAGGTCAATCACCGTACTGGGCGTCACCGGAAACGATGGCAACGGCTGGATGCTGCGCCGCGACCTGACGGCATGTGGCTGCGATCTCGCGCACCTGCTTACCGACGACGCGTGCGTGACCCCGACCTATCTCAAAACCCGAGATCGCACGCTTCCGGGACTCGAGGGGGAACGTGACCGTTTCGACATCAAAAACCGCACGCCCTTACCCGGGCGCGTCAGCGAAGCGCTGCTCGCATCGGTCGACTGGCTCCTTCCCGCTCTCGACGCCCTGATCATAATGGATCAAGTTCCTGAGGAAGGATGCGGCGTCCTGTCGCCGCCCATGATCGACGCGTTATCCGAACGCGCAAAACACAATCCGCAAACGCTATTCTGGGCTGACTCACGTCGCAGGATCCACCGTTACCGCCATATCACGCTTAAGGCCAACCAGTTTGAGCTTGCGGGCGTGGCTGCGCCGTTGCCCGGCGCCAGTGTGCCGGACGAGGCGCTTTCGAACGCCGCTGAGGTGTTCGCCGCCCAGGCTGGCGCACCGGTCTTTGTCACGGCGGAAGCGCGCGGCGTCCGTGTAGCGGGCCCCCTATCCGCCACCGTTCCGCCGGTCCGCGTGCCAGGGCCGATCGACCCCACGGGCGCGGGCGACGCCTTCACGGCCGGTGCCGCAGCGGCACTGGCAGCCGGAGCCACGCATCCGGAAGCGGCCCTGATGGGCAACCTGGCCGCGTCGGTGACGATCCGCCAGCTCGGTACGACGGGCACGGCCGCGCCGTCCGACCTCTCCGACGCGCTCGCGCTCTGGAGGGAACAGCAGTCATGAACCGACTCTTCGACCGGAACTCCGTCTGCCCGCGTCCGCTTGCCGAGCGCCGCAATAAAATTGATTTCGCCCGCGACCGGATTGACCCTGACACCTGCGAGCTACACCTCACGGATAGCGCTCGAGAAACCGTTCGACAGGTCGCCTGCGAGATACGCGCAGCCCGCGCCTGCGGAGCGTCGGTTGTGATGGCGTTCGGTGCGCACGCCATCAAAAACGGACTCGCTCCGGTGTTGATCGGTCTCATGCGAGGCGGCTGGATCACCCATTTCGCGACCAACGGCGCCGGCGTGATCCATGATTGGGAGTTCGCCTTCCAAGGGTTCACAGGGGAAGACGTGCAACGGTATGTCGCCGAAGGCCAGTTCGGCCTTTGGCAGGAAACCGGCCTGTATCTGAACTTGGCCCTTGCGGTCGGCGCCTATGAGGGACGCGGCTACGGCGAGTCGATCGGCGCGTTTGTCGCAAATGACGGCTTGAAGATCCCTTTCCCCAGCGATCTGGACGCGGCGATCGCGGCCGGCGCTGCGACGGATGCAGATGACGAGACGCTGGCGCGCGCGGCAGCCGCGGCCGACCTGAAAGCGATCACGCGCCACATTCCGGCGCGCCCGGGCTTCTTGCAGGTGCCGCATCCTTTCAAGGAATATGGTCTGCAGGCAGCAGCCTATCTGTCCGGCACGCCGCTGACGGCGCATCCGATGTTCGGGCACGACATCATCTACACGCACCCGCTGAATCGCGGTGCCCCGATCGGGCGCACGGCCGACCGCGATTTTCTGAACTTCGTGGACGCCGTCAGCAGAATCGAAAAAGGCGTTTACCTGTCTGTCGGGTCTGCCGTCATGTCGCCGATGATTTTCGAGAAGGCACTGTCGATGTCGCGCAATGCAGCGCGACAGCGCGGCCGGGCGATCGAGCACTTTGCGATCCATGTGGTTGACCTTGCGGCTGCAACGTGGGACTGGACGCGCGACGGAGAACCCCCGCAGGACAATCCCGCCTACTACTTGCGGTTTTGCAAAACCTTCTCACGCATGGGCGGACGCATGACCTATACCAGCGCGGACAACCGCGCATTTCTCGTTGCGCTGTATCGTGAACTCGCGTAAGGAACACCCAGGAGACAGAAATCATGAAGGCAAAAACATCCTCCCTCGCTCGCAGAGATTTCCTCAAGCGCGCAGCCGTTGCAACGGCCGCTTTTCAGGTCGTTCCCGGCCACGTGCTCGGGCTTAACGGCCAGACGCCGCCGAGCGCAAAACTGAATGTCGCCGGCATCGGCGTCGGCGGCATGGGCAGCAACAACATCAAAGCGTGCGCGGAAGTCGCAAACATCGTCGCCTTGTGCGACATTGACGTCAACTACGCCGCGAAAACGTTCAAGACGTACCCTGGCGCAAAGACCTACACCGATTACCGCGAGATGCTCGACAAGCAGAAGGACATCGACGCCGTTGTCGTGGCGACGCCAGACCACACGCACGCGCCGATCGCGATGGCCTGCATGCGCGCGGGAAAACATGTTTACGTCCAAAAACCGATGGCTTATTCGGTCGGTGAAGCGCGCGCGATGACCGAGGCTGCGCGCGCGCACAAGGTGATCACGCAGATGGGCAATCAGGGACGTTCCGGCGACGGCGTGCGCATGGTCTGCGAGTGGATCTGGGCCGGCGCGATCGGCACGGTGCGCGAGGTCCATGCATGGACCAACCGCCCGGTCTGGCCGCAGGGTATCGAGATCGAGCGCCCGAAGGAAACCCCGCCCGTTCCGGCCGGATTCGACTGGGACAAGTGGATCGGGCCGGCGCCGATGCGTCCGTACCACCCCTGCTACCACCCGAACAGTTGGCGCGCGTGGTGCGATTTCGGTACGGGATCGCTGGGTGATCTCGGCTGTCACGTGTTGGATTGCGTGTACTGGGCGCTGAAACTCAAGTACCCCGTCAGCGTCGAGGCCAACATTTCCACGTATTGGGAAGGCTTCTGGAAAAACACGGAACCGAAGCACGAGCAGTTTCCGCGCTCTTCAATCGTGCGCTACACGTTCCCTGAACGCGAAGGCCTGCCCGCCTTGGACCTGACGTGGTGGGACGGCGGGCTCCAGCCGCCGCGCCCCGCCGAGCTCGAAGAGGGGCGCGAGATGGGTGACTCGGACGGCGGCGTGCTGTTTGTCGGCGATAAAGGAAAGCTGATGTGCGGCTGCTACGGGCGCAGCCCGCGGCTTATTCCTGAATCGTCGATGAAGGCCTTCGCACGGCCGCCTAAAACGATCGAGCGGATCCCCGGGGGCGAAGCGGGCCACGAGAAAAATTGGCTCCAGGCCATTCGCGAGGGCAAGCAGGCGATTTCGAATTTCGACTATGCCGGCCCCTTTGCCGAAATGGTGTTGCTCGGCAATCTCGCGGTACGCTTCCCCTACCGCCGCCTGCTGTGGAACGGCGAGGCGATGAAAGTCACGAACGACGGCGACGCGCAGGCTTACGTGATGCGCAAGTACCGCCAAGGCTGGTCGCTTTAGTCAGGAAGGAACGGATCATGAAAAACGAGTTGATGAAAGATTTAGAAACGTATGCGGCGGACGCCGCCGCCAAACTGATGGCGACCGATTTCGGCAAACTGGCGGAGATCGGCAGCCTGTTGCTGCGCGCGAAGGCTGAGGACCGAACGGTGTTTCTAATGGGCAACGGCGGCAGCGCCGCCACCGCCTCGCATGTGACGAACGATCTGGTCAAAGGCTGCAGGATCGGGGACGCACCGGGTTTCCGCGCATTTTGTCTGAGCGACTCCAATGCGTTGGTAACCTGCCTGGCGAATGATTTCTGCTATGCCGAAATTTATGCGATTCTGCTGCAAACGTACGCGCGGCCGGGCGATATCGTGATCGCGTTCAGCGGTAGCGGAAACTCGCCGAACATCCTTCAGGGGTTGACAGCGGCGCGCGGGATGGGACTCGCCACGATCGGTTTCGGCGGGCGCGACGGCGGCCAGATGAAAGCGCTCTGCGACCTCATCCTCATCGCCCCCACCGACTCGATGGAACTGCTTGAAGACTTGCACCTGATCTACTTCCACAATCTCGTGTGTGCGATGCGCCCCGCGCTTGCGGAGCAAGCCGGCGTCGCGGCTTCACCGTGCGCGTGTTGCGGCTAAAGAAAGCGGATAGCCATGCTGATCGGGGCGATAGACGGCGGCGGCACCAAGGTGCTCGCCGCAGTGATGACAGCGGCCGGCACCCTCGTGGCGCGGCGTCAGGCCGCTGTGCCGACCGCCGATATTCCGGCCTATTTCCGACGGTGCGCGGAATTGCTCGCGACCTGTGCTCAGGAAGCCGGCGTCGCTGTGCATGCGCTGGACGGCGTGGGGATGAACATTCCCGGCATGGTGACACCTGACGGGCATGTGCTGGGTTCGCCATCTGCCGGCTGGGGCGCGTTCCACGCTCGCCCCTTGCTGGCTGACGCGCTGGCGCTGCCGGGCGAGCGCCTTTTTTTTGAAAACGACATCAACGCCTGCGCGCTGGCGGAACAGCGTTTCGGCGGCGCAGGCGACAACTTCATCTGGATCACGATCAGCACCGGCAACGGCGGTGCGGTCGTGGCGAACGGCAGCCTGGTGCGGGGCAGCGGCGGCTGCGCCGGCGAATTCGGCCATCTCAAGGTTGAGCGGGACGCGCCCTATCCCTGCGGATGCGGCGGGGTCGGATGCCTGGAGGCACATGCGTCAGGAGTCGCCATCGCGCGCCGCGCCGTCGAGGCGGGCCTGCCCGCCGGCACGGATGCCAAGCGTTGCGAGGAACTGGCACGGCACGGAAATTCCGCCGCATTGTCGGTCTACGAGCAAACCGGTGTTTACCTCGGGCGCGCGCTGGCCATCGCCGCGAACCTGTTGAATCCCGCGCATGCCTTCATCGGTGGCGGCGCGTCGAAGGCACTCGACCTGATGCTGCCGAGTCTTCAGCAGACCCTGGCACAGGAAGCCCTGCCGCAATGCGGGCATCTCGCTGTCACGCGGACCCGCCTGGGGTACGAAGCCGCCGTGATGGGCGCTGCGGCCGTGTGCCTGACCGGCTTGACACGCCCTCGCACCCGGCGTTAACGGCCTTCGAGCGGTCTGACCCTCAGCAGACGCTCCATCGTCTCGCGCGCCCCGTTCATGCGCGCCGGATCAGCCAGCACGCGCATGTCATAGGCGGTTGCGGCATCGGTCTCGCCGCGGATTACACCGGGCTGTATCTGCAGCGCCTGCTCTTCAAGACGTGTCCAGACACCGGCGCGGAATTCGCCGACCTCCCCCGCCAAGGCCGGTGCCCCGGCATCGCGGCACAGACCGAGCGCCCCTTCCCCGAACGGGAAAGCCGCCAAACACGGCGCGCGGCGCACGTCTTCGCCCGACAGCGACAGTACCGCCCAATCGCCGCCCGCTTTGAGCACATCGGCATCGCCAACCGCCAGCCCCTGCTGCGCGGCTGCAGCCACCACCTCACCCCGTGCATTGACCTGCACGTAGAGGGTCCGACCCGCCGCCACGCCGGCGCGGATCTCAGGCAGCCGCCCGCGTGCAGGGATGACGAGATGGCGCGTTTCCTCCGACTGATTGACGGCCGCCACCGCGCGCCCGTCGCGCAACGCGACTTCAAAAACCAGCGCATGCCCGTCATCCGGCATCACACGCAACCGCTCCACGCCGGCGATTTCATCGAGAAAGCGCCGGTAGAGCGTGCGCCCGGTCTCACCGCGGTCATCCAGCAGCTCGAGCGGTTCAGGCACCCATGCCACGCGTCCGTCGCGCGAGATGCGGGCGGACACCGTTTGCGGCAGCGCCTTCACCGAAAACGGCGGGACGGCCGTCGCCGGCGCAGCCAATGCGAGTTGCTCCAAGCGTGCCATCCGCGTCGGCGTGCGGTCTTCGGCAAAACGCGGATCGCCCGTCAGCAGCACCCGTCCGCCTTGCCCGATAAAACGCCGAACCCGCTCGAACGAAGCGTCGGATGGGCACACCGCCAGCGGCCAGACCAAGGCGCGCGCTTCTGTCGGCAGGCGATCCAGCGATCCCTCGTTGAGCACGCCGAACGGAACGTTGAGGCTGAGCAGCCAGTCGGTCGCGCGGCGCAATCCCTCATGGATGCGGCCCGTTTCTGGCCCCAGCCGGAAGCTGTCCGGAAGGAGCAGATAGAGGGTCGGCGCTTCATAGCGCGGCTCCGCCGTGCGGAAAAGCAACATCATGTTGCGGTAAGCTTCCAGCACCGGCTTGGGGGTCAGATCCGCGTGGTTGATGCCCCACGGGAACACACAGTCGCGAAAATCCTTCCAGCTCCAGTTCGCAATGAACGACGCGCCCATGCCGATCGCGTAATGCCCGACCGCCAGATAGTGTTGGACCGACGCCTCGGCCGGATCACCCCAAACGCCCTGATTGCGCGCCGCATGCGCCGTCCGCGAGCCGAACTCACCCAGCGAGAAGCTCTTGCCTTCGAACCGCCGGTCGATCATCTTGAGCACGCCGCGCAGATGGTCGACCGCCCCGTAATGATGAATGTTCAGAAAGTCGACGCCCGTTGTGTCCAGCACCTTTTCTGAGGCGGTCAGATCCTGCAGGTGGCCGACCGTGACGGGCGCGTGCGGCGCGGCCTGCTTGACCGCCATCCCGTTCTCCCGCTGCCAACGGGCGTACACCCACGCGCGGAACCGCTCGTTGTCGCGCACACGGAGATCGTTCCAGCCCGACGCTTTCGCGCTGAAGTCGATCTCGGGCTTTGCCCCGCTCGCGCGCCATGCCGACCGCGCGTTCTCCAGCGATCCGTAGCGCGCTGCCAGCCATGCCTCGTAGCGCGGACGCAACACCGCCGTCTGCGTGAGCCGCGTGCCCGGCTCGTTCTGAATATCGTACAGCATCCCGGGAAAGGCCGCATAGCGCGCCGCCCAGAAACGGTTCCAAGCCTGCTGTGCGGACAGCTCGTCGTCCGTGAGGTCCAACGCGAACCAGTCATGCAGCGAGAGGAAGATCGAGACCTGATTGGGTTGCGCAAGTTGCACGATGGCATCGGTCTGTCGGCAGGTCTTTTCCGGTTGTTGACGCAGATCCAGCGACGTGCCGATCTTTTGCGGCGCATTGGTCTTGCAAAACGGCGAGAAATGCAGGATGCGCAGCGTGTTCATGGCGAAGTCGCCCATGCGTTCGAAATCGCGTCGCCAGACCAGCGGATCTTCGTTGTCGGAATACCACATCATGCCCGTCGTGTTCACTCCGCCGAAGAAAAGCGGCCGTCCGTTGAAATCAAAATAGTTGCCGCGCAGTGACACGCGCGGCCCCTCGCCGGCCCGTGCCGGATTCCAGACCGCGAAGCCACTCCGCATCACATCAACCGGACGGCCGCCGATCCGCAACTCCGCACGCACCTCGCGAAAATCCGGCAGACTCTGCGGCAAGGGCCACGTCGCGCGCGCCGCGCCGTCCACCAGTGGCACGTCTGCAACGGTCGCACCGTCCACGAGAAAACGCACCGACTCGGCCTCGCCGTTGGTTTTCGCGAGCGCTGAGAGCACGACCGTCTCGCCCGCGCGATAGCATGCAAAATCACTCTGAACCCGGATCAGAAACGACGGGGCGAGCAGCCGGCGGCAGACCTCCACGAACAACCGGTCGAGCGCCGGATGCGCACCGTTGAACAGGTCGAGGTTGGTCACGCCGAAGAGGCCCCAGTGCGAACCGGCAAAAGGACCCCGGTGATTCAACACCAGCGCGGCCGCCGGGCCGCGCGGCCGTCCCAGCCGGTCCTCCGTCAGCAGCAGCGGAATCCAGCGCGCGTTGACGTCAGGGAAAACCGGATTGTTATTGCCGGTCATCGCAACGGCTGCGGGACCTTCCAGCGCAAGCTCCGCGCGCCATGCGGCAGGCAGAACGAACGGGTCGTCCGCTGCCCGCACAGCCGCGACGTTGCGCAGCAGGAACGACGGATCGAACACGCCGAGCTGTTCGGGATGGAGACGCATCGTATCGCCGGGATCGCCGTAGCGCGTGTTGAGTCGCTCCGCCGCGCGCCGGACGCTGTCGAGTTCTTTGGCCATGGGCCAGAGCGGCTGCGCCGACCACGCTGTGCCGTCGAACGAACGGAGCGTATCGAACGCATATCCGCCGATGGAGAGGAACGCGCCGCCCTGTTTTAAATACTCCCTGAAAGCGTCAACCGCCGCCAAAGGGAAGAACGGAGCGTTCGGCAGAACGAGCAGATCCACCGAGTCGCGGCTGAAGGCCTGCTTTTGATGCAATCCGGAGGCGGGCAGCATCACGGGCGAAAAGCCGGCATCGCGCAACAGGCGCGCGAGGCGCACGGGATCGGGGTGGCCCGGCAGTCGCACGGCGCCCGGTTCGTGAATCAGCGCGATGCGACGCCCGCGCGGCTCAGCCGAATGCGAAATCGGCGTATCCACGCGATCAGGGACCGCCCCCGCCTGGCGCACGACGAAAGTCAGGCCTGCGATGCGGACCGTTTGATCGCCGAAATTGAAGCCGATCATCATGCGGTCTGAGGAGAGAAAATGGCGTTTCGTGTCACCACGGGGTTGATGTCTAAGCAGATTCAACGGGACGAAGACCGAGCGCCACGTGCCGGTGACCTCGCCAATGCGTTTTCCGTCCTCCGGCGTCACCGGACACATCCAAAGATCCCCGTCCTTCTCACGGAACCAGAGGTGCATGGCAGAAGCGGATGCGGCCCGTTCCACAAAAAGGCTGAAGCGCAAACCATACGCTTCCGGCGGAACTGAAACGGGTTGCAGCATGCTGTTGCCATACCCTTTGCGATTGGCATACGCAAACCGCAGCGCGGCTCGCCCCTGATAGGGTTCTGCCGCGGTGACCGACGGCGCGTCGCCGCCGTCTGGGCTTGCCTGCCAACGCGAGGGCTCGTCGGCCGGCAACATCACATCCGCCTGAGCCGCCATGGCCCACATACTCAGCCACAAAAAACGTTTCAGCATCGTTCGCCGCCTCCTTGTGCGGCAGGTATCACATAAAGGCGGGTTAGAATAGCCAGTGGTCCCGCCTGTGTCCAGTTTATGCCATCAGCGCGTTGCACCGTCACTGTCATCTGCGTAAAGGTCACCCGTGGCCGAAGGGCGCTGCAACGCGGTGTCCCCCAGCCGTTCGCGCAGCTCATCCACCGCGCGGCAGAGGCGCTCACGCTTTTCGCGCACGGCCGGGGCATCGTCAAACAGTGAAAGCTGATCGCGGCGCTCATCGGTGAACCCGCTCACGCCGAAACCGACCAAGCGCACGGGCTGCAGCAGCCGTTCGGCATCGAACAGGCGCAGGGCCATCGCGCGCAGGGTGAAATCGTCACAGACTGCGGTCTCGAACGGGGCTTGGCGCGTGATGGTGCGGAAGTCGGACCAGCGCAGCTTGAGACGCCCCACCGTTGCATACCGTCCGTGCGCACGCACGCGGCGCCCAACCTCATCTGACAATTCTTTAAGCACCTCCCGCACACGCTCACGGTCGCGGCAATCTTCCGGAAAGGTGTATTCGCGCGACAAACTTTTCTCGACGGATTCGGTTTCTACCTCACGCGTGTCCTCGCCGAAGGCCAGCGCGTGCAGGTGGGCGGCCAAACCTTCGCCCAGCATACGGCCGAGCGTTTCAAGATCGACGCTCTGGATATCCTTGACCGTCCGGAGCCCGCGCCGTTCGAGCGTTTCACGCGTGACAGAACCGACTCCCCAGAGCGCGCCGACCTTAAGCCCGCCCAGCCACCGGACCACGTCATCGCGGGCGTCAGGCATCACGAAAAGGCCGTCCGGTTTAGCCTGTTCGCTGGCGAGTTTGGCCAGGAACTTGTTGTGGGCCACGCCGACCGATGCGGTCAGGCAGACTTCCGCGCGGATCGCGGCGCG
>Ga0265294_10006419_pt1 | contig 14117 bp, 13 predicted proteins | sample MunlanPumphouse3_FD_192504 | JGI IMG/M metagenome (GOLD analysis project Ga0265294, IMG submission 192504) | Groundwater microbial communities from a municipal landfill in Southern Ontario, Canada - Pumphouse #3 | ecosystem: Environmental > Aquatic > Deep subsurface > Groundwater | place... | reverse complement strand
AGGCAGAAGCGCACCCACGCCAAATGCAGGCGCTGCGGCAGCGTTTCGTTAAACGTGCATACAAAACAGTGTACTTCATGCGGCTTTGGAAAGACATCCCGTATGAGAACTTACAAGTGGCAGGCAAAGTGCAAATACTAAACCTGCCTGCTCAATTTTCTCTATTTTTTACCTGCACCGGAGGTCAAAATTGAAAGAAGAGTGCGGGGTTGCAGGCATAATTTTGCCTGATGACAGACCCGCGTCAAATGCTGTCGCATTCAAGCTTTATTATGCCCTTTATGCCCTTCAGCACAGAGGACAGGAATCGACAGGCATAATGGTGCACAACGGCTCATGTCCGCTTTCCATCAAAGGAATGGGGCTTGTACCTGATGTATATAACAAAGATTCCCTCGGGCGTCTGGTCGGTAATGCAGGAGTCGGGCATGTCCGTTACTCCACAACTGGCGGGTCAAAGATTGAAAACTGTCAGCCTTTTATCCTGAACTTCAAGGGCGGAACAGTTGCCATTGCTCATAATGGGAATCTGGTAAATGCAAGGGAACTGAAGGATGAGCTGGAAAATGAAGGCAGAATTTTTATCAGTGATTCAGATACTGAAGTTATTGGCCATCTGCTTGTAAAAGAACTGATAAAACACGAACCTATCGAGTCTATCAGGACTGTAATGCGCAAGCTTGTTGGCTCTTACTCTCTTGTCATTTTCATTAACGGTGTTATCTACGCCGTAAGGGATCCTTTCGGTTTTAAGCCACTCTGTTTTGGAGAAGTTGACGGCGGATACGGAGTATTTTCCGAGAGCGTAGCCATTGACACCCTGAACGGCACCCTTATAAGGGACGTCAAACCAGGCGAGGTCATGGTCTTTACAGGCTCAGGTTTTGAAAGCCACCAGCTCGCAAATGAACCGCATCCGGCACATTGCGTTTTTGAGTTCATTTACTTTGCAAGGCCAGACTCCGTTATAGACGGCAAGCTTGTCTATAAAGTAAGGGAAAGAATCGGAAGGGAGCTTGCCCGCGAACATCATGTAGACGCAGACATCGTGTCTCCTGTCCCTGACTCCGGAATCACTTCCGCAATCGGCTATGCAAGGGAATCAGGTATAATGTACCTGGAAGGGCTCATGAAGAACCGTTATATCGGGCGCACCTTCATTCTTCCGGGACAGGACCTGCGTGAAACTGCAGTTCGGCTTAAGATGAACGCTATTCAGGACAATATCAAAGGCAAACGTGTTGTCCTGGTAGATGACAGCATTGTCCGCGGGACTACCTCGAGGCGTATCATAGATATGGTCAGGAAGGCAGGCGCGTCAGAAGTCCACGCAAGGGTCGGAAGCCCGGCAATTATTGCCCCCTGCTACCTGGGAATCGATATGGCAACCCGGCAGGAACTTATCGCTTCATACAAGACCATAAAAGAGGTCGAAGGGCTGATAAGTGCTGATTCTCTCGGCTACCTCAGCATCGACGGGCTTATGAGAGCACTTGAGTGCGACAAGAACGACATGTGCATTGGCTGCCTTACAGGAGAATATCCTGTAGAGATCCCGGGCGAGAAATGCAGAAAGAAACAGACCCGTCTGGACGATTTCAGTAAGGCTGAAAGATCCTCTCAGGCAGTATCTCCGGACAGCCTTTAAGGATTTTTTCACATTTCTTAATTTCTTCTTTCTTAATTTTTTATATTTTTATTTTTTATTCCTTAATTTTTTTACTCAATTTTTTCTGCCCTTATTCAGTTTTTAAAATCGTCAGATTTACCGCCCTGTTCCTTGGCCCGTCCATTTCGGCAAAAAAAATGCTCTGCCAGGTACCGAGTTCCAGTTCGCCCTTTACAATGGGCAGGGCTTCGCTTGATCCGAGCAATATGGCTTTAAGATGCGAATCAGCGTTATTGTCTATTCTGTCGTGCCTGTATCCTGCCCCCTGAGGTACAAGTCTTTCCAGCATATTCAGGATATCCTCCCGGAGCCCGTTTTCATTTTCATTGACAATTATCCCCGCAGTCGTATGTCTGGTGCTGATAATGCATACACCTTCCCGTACCCCGCTTATCCTCACCTCTTCCTTTACCTCTGAGGTGATATCTATCAACTCTATGCGCCTCGAAGTTTCTATATTAAGATTCAAGTCTTTCCCTCTGAACCGATAATATCTGCTGTATTTCTTTACCTGAAAACCTTTTTGAGTAAATATTATCTCTTCGCTTCAAATCTTTTTGTCTTTCCAGTCTCTTTTTATTTCATTCTTTTCCGGATCTCCATCATAGTTGAGCTACCGGATCAATAATTCTCATTCTCCTGGAAACAGGTCTGAAATATCCCCCTATAAGGGATTTTAAATTCGCATTGTATCGAAGACTTCGCCAGTTTGTCTGGCGATCTAACCCAAAGAAGAAGTTAAAGGGAAAAGGAGTAGAAGAAGTAAAAATTAAAAAAAGGTTGAAAATTAAATGAACAATATTCATCTGTTTTTTCTTCTTTTTCATGGGAGAGGCCGCTCTCCTGTATTGAGCGGGACAAAAAAGGTTTAGTAAAGAGAAAGCAAAAAATAGTAATATAATTATGTTTTTTTGAAAGAACCGGAAATGATTTCCAGTTCATTCTTTTATCCTCCCCATATGTCCGTTTTTTGGGAGAGTTTTCCTTTGTACCGCCGTTTTTTGTATTTAGTTACTCCAGGGATGGAGATGCTGGTGTCCTGATTTGTTTCTTCAAGGTGTTCTGGCTTAAAGATCTACTTTTCTCGTTTTTAAATATGTTTTTTGAAACCAGACTTGAAGATCTTTTAGGAAATACTGTTTATCTGAACTGTTCTTGAGTACGTTTTTAGTATATACGGCGTTTTTCTTCTGTTTTGGGAGGTGTGTTTTCCAAGAGACTTTTCCAAGAGACTTTTCCAAGAGACTTTTCCCAGCGGTTTTTATTTCATGAGTGCTTATTTGGGATTTCTTCGGAAATTTTACATTATTTATACTTTTAAAGATTGAATATGGCAATTTTGACTTATGCTTTTTCTCTCTACTGACTGGTCAAAGAATATTCGGCGTTTTTCGGTGGAGGAAATTTATCTTTGTCTGTAGAATGTATCCGCCCCCCGAATGTTTTATTAAGCACTTCATGCGGGAGACAGCTGTTCCTGCATTTCAGGTCTCCTCCGACTTTATGCTTCCTGTCTCAAAAAGTCCGAAAATGTTCAGGACTTTAGATTTTGAGGCCGGGACAAACTTACGGTCTTTGAGAAGAAACCCGTGAAGAACTGGTCTCAGAGGCTTTTGCGTAATAATTTCTTTCATTCTGGCTCACCTTTGATTGAACTTTTGTTTTTTGGTTTTGCCGGCAGACGGTAACTTATTACCTTCTACATATATATAAATATTTGGTACAACATTTACGATTTATTAGAATTCTTTCTATAAAATATTTGCTCAAAAAAGTTTAAATCCCCTGCTCGAAGGGTTTATGCAGGGGCCCTGTTTTCAGAATCGTACTGAGATAAAGCTTTACCCAGACATAGACCACTCCAGCCCCAATAGCGTTGCCTGCAACGATCCCCCACCAGGCACCTACCTGGCCCATATTCAGATTGAAGGCAAAAAAAGCTGCAAAGAGCGGGGTAAATACTATGGTTCTCAGGAGATTTGCGGTAAGCGCGCTGAAGCCTTTTCCAGCCCCCTGGAATAGGGATGTCGAGAGCATTCCGAGAGAAACTGTTGGATAGAAGATGCAGATTATGCGCAGGAACTGGATAAGATCCGGAGCTATGTGAGCGGCTTCTTCCGTCTGCGTGAAAACGGCTGCAATCTGTGGGGCGAATATAAAAGTAAATGCAGCAACCCCGCCTTCTATAAGGAGTCCGACTTTCACTGCATAGGTATGTGCTGTTTTTGCTTTTTCAAAGTCTTTCGCCCCGAAGGCGGCTCCGGAAACAGAAACTACTGCAGTTGCTATACCTACAAGTGGGGCAATTGCAATTGTAGCAACACGCCAGCCTGTGGAGTAAACTGCAACTCCGTCAGTGCTGCTCACGTTCACAATAATCAGGTTGAGGACGAGCATGGATAACGACATTGAAAGCTGCTGTGCGGAAGCCGGGACTGCAATCCGGAATATGTCGTTTATTATGCTTTTCTCAAAGCTGAAGTCTTTAAAGTCAAAGGAAACGAAAGTGTCCTTTTTGAAAAAGAGCCAGTTCAGCATCATGGCTGAGGAGACCGCAAGAGAAAGCAGTGTCGCCCAGGCTGCACCTGCAATCCCCATTTTAAAGGTGTATATGAAAATGGGGTCAATAACGATATTCAGGGCTGCCCCGAGGACCATTGCGTACATTGCCCGCTTTGAATCCCCTTCGGACCTGAGGATAGAGTTCGCTACGTTAGTAAAAAAGATCACTATGCTCCCGAGAAATATTACCCTCGCATAAGCTACCGCAAGATCGGTTGTTTTCCCTGCTCCTACAAGTGAGAATATATGAGGGGCAAAAACATAGAAAGGTATGGTAAATATGAGAACGAGCAGCATCATTATTATAATCGTATGTACGGCTACGTTGTCTGCTCCTGCCTTATCCCGCGCTCCGATTTTTCGGGAGATGGCTGCTCCTCCTCCTATGCCCAGGCCGTTGGATAAAGCCATGCTTATGAAATAAAATGGAAATACGAAACCCATTGCAGCAAGTGCGTCTGCTCCGAGCCCCGAGACCCAGAAGGTGTCTATGAGCTGGTAAAGAGTCTGAACGGACATTGCAACAATCATAGGGACTGCAAGTTTAATGATTGCTTTTTTCGGATCTCCCTCAAGGATTCTTATGCCTTTAGTTTCCGGGCTTTCTTCAGATTCAGAAAAGTTTGAATCTGCTGCTGTTTTAAGCTCCATTTACTGTCTTCCCTTCAATATGTCTTTTTACCTTTTCTCCTGAGCTGTATTTTTTCAAGGGACAGGGAAGACACACCGAAATTAACAGCATTTATTCTTCATCCCGTAACCCGCAGAATTAAGTTCCTCTAGTGTTTCATTAAGTGAGAAAAGGAATTCGTCTCTTAACCTTTCTAACAGCTGTTCCGGATCAATGCTTCTGAAATATGCCGGAGTACCTTCTATGACTTCTATGTATTTCTTCTTTGACATTCTATTCAGAGTAGAATAAATCTTCGTTCTCGGAACGTGAGTGAATTCATGGATCTCCCTTGCTGTTACCTCTCCCTGTCTCAGGAGTCCTATATAGATCTTTGCCTCGTTTTCGGTAAATCCAAGTTTCTGAAGTTTGCCTGTTAGCTCAGTTTGCATTGCAGACCTCAAATCAGTGTTTAGAAGCCGTTTTTCCTCTTCAGGTGCTCTCGTCCAGCTTTTTTAATGTGTCCAGAATTGTTTTCAGGCCTTCCTGATAAGCTGCAATCTCTTCTTCAGTTAACCTGCTTAAAACTTCTGAATTATTTTTTTCAAGCTCTTCTATAAGCCAGTTCCTGTAATCCTCTCCTTTTTCAGTAAGAGAAACCAGGATCTTTCTCCGGTCTGACGGGTCTCCTCTCCTGTAGACAAGCTCCTCTTTCTCCAGAGCATCTATCATGCTGGTCAGGCTTCCTTTCTGAAGGTCAAGGCATCTTCCCAGAGTTGTGGGCATTATTTCACCAACCGCACCTATAATCAGGATTGCCTTATTCTGATTTTTATTCAGGTTATAGGAACCGCTGCCTGTTTTATGAAAAGCTCTGGCAAAATTCTTATGAAAAAGATGAATCATGTCAAATTGAAGCTTTACCGTCTCTTTTATTCGTTCTTCTTTCATCGGCATCACAATGAGGCACTTTTTTCAGTCCTGACCCGGATGATAAAACCATATTAAAATCCGTCAGAGGTCTTTTTGAGAGGCGTTTATGATCCAGTCAGTCTTCTTTTGCGAGGCGTTCAGTGTTCAATCTGACTGGTTTTGACGGGTTTTATTGGATTTGACCGGTCTGGTCTGTATTTATCATCCGGATCTGACTGTCTTTAATCGTACTATTCTCTTTTCTTATTGTTTGATTCCAAACGAAAATAGGGCAGGGTTTATTTATATTTTATGATTTTATATTGTGATATGGACTCCTTTCTGATTTCAGGAAGGAAAGTTAACATTTTTAAAAAAAAGCAAAGAAAAAAGAATTGAAGTAAAGAATAAATGAAATTCATACTGGCAACTTAATACTGTGCATTTAGATACCCGGTAAGATTTGTATCCTTCTTTTCACTCCATGTGGCAGTCAAAGTAAGGTTCAGAGTAAAGCCTGTTTTGTATTTGAAAGGAATCTGCTGGCCTTTCGTAACCCCCTGCCGGTCGAAAATAATGTTATTGCCATCTTTTGCGACGAAGTGCCAGTTGCCTTCATCGGGGCCTGTAATTGTGGCATAACCGGAAATAGTTACCCAGAAACTTGTTGTTGAATAATTATAGCTGCCGCTACCGTTAACGATAGGCATTGAAAAGTTTTGATCAATAGAGCCTCCAAGACCGTCTTTTGACAACTGCTCTAATTTTTTAATTTGCACTTCATTTATTCCAGTTTTCTCCATAAATATTCTATTTAAGTCCGTTTGAACCATAACCGTCATTATTTTGCCTCTTTCTTTGTTTATCGAGATATAAATCCTATTTTTCAATTTTTACTGTTAAGTAGAATCCATCCTTTCTTTTTACTCCAGGAAGTCCATTTTAACAGTCACATTATGTATTTATTTAGACGTTCCAGTATATAACATCTGACCACACTATAAAATTAATTTTATTGTTGAGAGAGGAGAAAAATTCCGGGAAAAAGGCACAAATAAGAAAGTAAAAAAGTTGTATGATGCTGAGCAGGATTATATGGGGTTGAGCGGATAGACTGCACGTGGAGTAATGGGAGGACTCTGAGTTTTCAACACTTCTCTCCCTCTCCTTCTACCTTTATCATGCGCCTCAAATAAACCTGCGCCCACGCAAAGGTGACCAGCGACCCAACAACTGTTCCCATAACAAGCCCCCACCAGACTCCGGACAACCCCCAGCCGAATGTAAAGGCAAAAAGCAGGGCAAATACCGGCGTCAGTATCAAACTTCTAAGGAGTGTGGCAATAAGTGCGCTTGTACCCTTTCCCGCACCCTGAAAAAGAGAGGCAGAGAGCATTCCGAAAGCAACAGCCGGATAAAATACGGTCATGATTTTAAGCAGCCTTGTCAGTTCAGGGGCTATCTGGGCAGTATTTTCTGCCTGCGTAAAGGCGCCAGCAATATACGGAGCGAAGATATATACTGCAACTGCGACTGCTGCTTCTACCAGAAAACCTGTCCTTGTTGCATAAAGAAGAGCGCTTCTTGCTTTTTTATAACTCCTTTCCCCGAAAGCTGCTCCCGAAATCGAGACCACGGAGATTGAAATTCCTATTAGAGGGGAAACCGCAATGCTTGTAATCCTCCAGGCTGTAGCGTAAACAGCAACCCCGTCAGTATTGCTGACATTCACTATAATATAATTCATTATCAGGGCAGTAAGGGCGAGAGCAACCTGTTCTATTGAAGAAGGTATGGCTACCCTGAAAATGTCTTTTGCAATATCCCGGTTGAATTTGAAGGAACGGAAAGCGAATGATATATAGGTATTTTTTTTGATAAAAAACCAGTAAAACATAAGCAGTCCGGAACAGGAGAAGGAGAATACTGTAGCAAGGGCTGCTCCTGCAACTCCCAGGTCCAGCACATATATAAAAATCGGGTCAAGGACGACGTTCAGGAGAGATCCAAGGACCATCGACTGCATAGCTCTTTTTGAATCTCCTTCACTCCTGAGTATGGAGTTTGCGACATTTGTAAAGAAGAACACAAAACTGCCTGCAAAAAGTACCCTTGCGTACGCAACTCCGAGTGGAGTAGTTTCTCCTGCCCCGCTGAATACGAATAAGTCTCTCACAAGAGAAAGCCCTATCCCTGTGAGAACAACGGTCAGTACCAGCATAATTACAAATGTATGTACTGCAACATTGTCCGCTCCGGCTTTATCCCTGGCCCCTATCCTGCGGGAAATTGCAGCACCGCCACCGACTCCAAGCCCGCCTGTAAGAGCCATCTGGATTACAAAAAAAGGGAATGCAAAACCTACGGCAGCCAGGGCATCCGCACCAAGGCCTGCGACCCAGAAGGTATCGGTGAGGCTGTAAATGGTCTGTACACCCATTGCAACTATAATAGGAATGGAGAGCTTGATTACAGCTTTTTCGGGGTCCCCAAGGAGGATATCCACGCCTTCTGTAACTTTATGAGGGGATTTCGTTTCCGTTTTTCTTTCTTGATCCCTGTTTTCCTTTGAGTCTTCCTCTCCCTGCCCCTTTTGTTCTACTGCTTCCCTGCTCATTTTCCACACCGTTTTTGGACTATCATATTTTCATTCTAACAAAAGTTTTTGCCCTATTCTTCTTTAGTCTCTCAGCCTTTAACATTTTCTCATATGTAATGAAAAACTTTTCATTTGTTTTTCTCGTGCAGTGCCAGAAAGTGCGATCTGAGGATATAATCTTAGAATAATCAGGCAATAGGATCTGAAAATAGGATCTAAAAATAGGATCCAGAAATATGATGGCAGTGTGCCAATTTTCCTAAAATTATGAATTTTTAAAGGTTTTAGAGTCAAGAGAACTCGAGATCATTAGTTTAAGGAATGGTAAAAATATAATTTCTAATATTTACTCTAGGAATGACTTCACAGCCATTGCTGAAGACGATATCGAGAACAAAAATAATGAGATTATATCTTCTTTATTCCTTAGTTTCACTTGCAGCATACGAAAATTGAACCTCGAATTTATGACAAATTCGCGATTAAAGAGCCAACTGCGGAACTCCTATGGTATTTTTGATCTGATCGGTTAATTATTCCCGGACAACATGAATGACATTTTACATGTTTTTCTGTACTGTCATCATCAGTCATAGCTGGAGACGTAAACATGATATAAAGAAGCTATTTTTGCCGCAGGTTCTGGCAGTAAATTTATTAATTAAGGAAGAAATGGAGAAAAACTTACCCAATCCGACTATTAATATAAAATTCATTCTATTTGGAGAATTAGTTGGAGAATGTATGATGAATAATGATGGAATGTGCTGATTATCCCTAATAAGATATATACTTGAACCAATTACATTATACAATTATTAAAATCCAGATTTTGGGCTCCTGCTTTTTTGTACCAATTCATTCTACAATTCGGCATGTTTGTTTGCTGAATACGTATAAAATATCAATATCCAGCAAATAACTTCCATTTGTGGGTACTGTTTTAAATGAGGGTTTTAATAAAAATTATAGTGTTTCAATGAAAAAACTTTGACTTTCAGGTTTATGAATTTAATGAATTACAGAATGTGGAGGGATGTAACTGAATAAACGAACTATGTTTTATTTTGCTGCGGTCCTTATGGCATTTCTCATGATCATTCCGGGAATTGCCGCCGCAGAGACCTGTCCAGATGGATATAAAAATGTGAGTGTTTGTAAAGCTGAAAAGATGGTCGAAAAAGAAGACGTATTTCTTCTGGATGTGCGTACTCCTGCTGAATTTAATAAAACACATATTGAGGGCACGATACTTATTCCTGTGAAAAATGTACCTGCACAGGACCCTGTAGAATTATCCTCTGATGAACTGCTGGAAGTGAGAATAAATGAAGTGCCAGCCGATGAAAAAATACTTGTTTACTGCAAGAGTGGTGCCAGAAGTGCCGCTGCATGCAGTTTACTTGTCAGCAACGGATACAGGAAAGTCTATAATATGAGAGGAGGCATTGACTGCTGGTTAGCCAGAGGGTGTACTGTAGATGTAAACGCCGATAAAGCTGATGAACTGCTCGGTACAGGGGAGTTCTTCCTTCTGGATGTGCGCACTCCGGCTGAATTTAATGCAGGGTATATTGAGGGGGCAATATTGATTCCACTGAAAAATGTTCCAAAGGAAGACCCGGTTGAATTACCCCCGGAAAAGCTCTTAGCTCAATGCCTCTGTGAAATTCCGGAAAATAAGCCTATTCTGGTTTATTGCAAGAGTGGGACAAGAAGCGATGCTGCAAGAGATTTACTGGTAGATTCAGGTTACAGGCATGTCTATAATTTGGAAGGCGGCATCCTCACCTGGAAAGCTGAGGGATACCCTACAGTTTGTCCAGCTATTTGAGATTAAAAAACTCTTCAATTTTTTCCTTTTTTATATTTTTATAATCCTTTTCCTAATCCTTTTCCTTTTTACTTTTTAAAGATTTTTTATCCGAAGTATAAAGTTTCATTTACCGATTTTTGAATAGTTTCACTTTCTCATTCGCTCCATTTTTGTAATACTTAAATTGAGTTTCATATGAAAAAATATTTATATCTTTAAATTCAATATTATTTGTTATTACCTAAATTAAAAATCGTAATACGAATTGAATCAGTAATACGGGGAAAAAAGGGTCGATTAACAGGGGTGTCTTAATGGAGCAGGAAACTCAGACAGCAGGAGCAAAAAAGGCTTCCTCCAGGGAAAAAGCCGGTTCGCAAGCATACAGCATACGGGAAAAAATGTCCTCTTCAGCTTCACCTTTCCCGTATCTTGCCCCTGCGTTTGCTCCAGTTTCGTTTCCTGCTCCCGAATACCTGTTTTATTCTCCGACGCTTCTTCAGCTCGACCTTAATATCTACCGGGAGCCTGTAATAAAATTCCTCATTAAAAAGCATAGCGAAGACCTTTACAGGCTTATAAAAAAGACACATTTTGACGGAAAATATTATCAGGTAAAAAGCGTGCGTTCAGGGGGATGGGAATACTGCTGGGAACTGGCAGTCAGAGTAGAGTTTTTCGGAAAGCTTCAGGGTCTGGCTTTCGAACCTGAAAGGGTCATTTCCAGAAAAAGGAAGAAAATAACCTTCAGGTACCTCATCCTGGTAAATCCCCATGAACTGTGGGACGAAGAACTGGTAGAAAGGTTGTGGAACATTCAGGAGAGGATCGAGTTTCTGACGGCAAAAATCCTCTTTCACGAATGCATCCATGTCTTTATTTCACTGGAAAAAACCCTGCCATCAGGTCTTGGGCAGACGGATATTTCTCTCGAGTTCAGGGAAGTGCTTGAGTTTGCAAATTCCGGAAAACTCTGCCCTGAAAGTTATGGGGTCAAGCTTCACATCCAGAATCTGTCTGCTCTTTCCCCAGCTTCTCCCGAAAGCTCTGCAGGAAAGCCGGGCATTGTTTCCGAAATCTATGAGTTCCTGATCCACGAAAAGTACAGCATCAAAAAAACCGATCAGGCTTTCGGTTTTTCCTGGAGCAACCGGAAAATTTCACGCAACTATGCCCGGATGGCTGCCCTTAAAATGGCTCCGTGTTCGGATTCCAATAAAAAAGACTGGGAGAGGGAAGTTTTCAGGCTGAGCAGGGATGTGGAGGAACTGTATGACAGAATTGACAGCACTTACGTTTTCCTATTATAAGGAAGCACTTACGTTTTCTTATTATAAGGAAGCACTTACGTTTTCTTATTATAAGTTACTCCTTTTAATGCACATCTTCCCTCCTTCTTCCGAAAAAACCTTCAGATTTTTTACTTTCTCTTGCATATACAACCCTATATATTCAATATTCTTCCCGGAGGCTCTCGAAAGCAGCCCGCCAGATAGGAAAGGAAGCATGGCAATAAAAATCGTCCCGCCACTGAAAGGCTTTATTTAAAAGGAGCTACCTGAACCGATAACGGATTTCAGGAACAATACCTTATACTCAAACAAATCAAGGTGCCTTTTTCAAAATTTTTCCTTTAGCTCACCTGGCAGGTAAATGGCTTCCATGTCAGTCTCTATATTTTTCAGCAAAATGGGCAACCACTCGTGAGAAGTTCTATTCTGAAAAGTAACCGGAAAAGGATTGGTAGAAAGAGGGTAACAAAATAAATTTAGAATAAAGGTAAAAGAAAAACCATGATAATTTTGTATGTTTACGCTCGCTATCACATTAAAAAATAAGGGAAATTAGTTTCCCTTAAGATGGAAATTAGTTTCCCTTAAGATATGCGAGAATCATTTCAAGTATATGTATAATCTCACTTCTTGTTATGCCACTTTTTTCTTCTGTATCATTATCCGAAGATGTTGATGTAATAGTATTATTTACAGTTATTGTTTTGCTAGTAATTGCAAATGTAGAATATTCTGATACTTTAGCTGTAAAGTACACATACGTTGAATCCTGTCCTGTTATTGTAATTGGCACTTTTACCCATTTACCGTTATCATACATGTTCAGGACAATGGAGGATTCATCAATCCCATTTGCTTTAAGCCATGTCTTTTCAACTTTAAAATCAACAGCTGCATTTTCAATATTATTTACATTATCACTGTCGATCCATATATTAAATGACTTGTAGACATCACCTGATGGTTTCTCAACCAGGCCTGTATCATCTTTCAGATCTTCGATAACAACTTTTGCCTTACCTGAATCCTTTGTTGATTCAAAATATATATTGTTGACAACTGAATTGTCATTTTTAACGTCAACAGTTACCGTCTGGCTATTATCCATGTTTATCTGTGTTGTTTCTATATACTGGATATTAGTCTGCGACGAATCAGTTATTACTATGTCATCATCTGAAGATACAACATTCCCGTCGTATACAGTAGAATTGTTAGCTGTGATAATATCGTCGTCTGTGTTTACGGATGTAATAATATCATCATCAGAATACACATAGTCATCGTCAGAATTGTAAATATCGTTATCTGTAGATATTACCGTAGTATCAATTACAACAGAATCATCTGCAACGATATTGTCTTCTTTTTTAACTGAATTTTCATTGGTGTCATCAGAAACATCAACAACAGTAGTCTCATCTTCAATAGTCGAATTATCTCCTGATGAAATTGCCTTCGCCCCTGCAGTAGCGCACGGGAGTACAGCCCCAAAAATAAGGACTGAAACTAATAGTATTGACAGATATTTTTTCATCCTCTATACCTCTTCCAGGGGATTACCTGTAGAATTATTTTCCCAAATATATTTTTCAAAATTTTGTCTGTTGGTCTCACCAGGAACTATTTTTCTCCAATAAGTACGTCCTGGGTTTATTGAGCCTATGCTTTAATTCCCTTTCGGCCGGCTTACTGTAGTAAAATTATCTGAATTTTGCCTTCCAATTACGATATTTATAAAACAGGATAACAACTTCTGACCTGTCCCTGAATTTTTCTGCATGCCGTTTGTAAAACCTTTTTAAAAAAATAGGATCAGAGATATCAGCACTGCTGGCAGTTTATTAAAAATTGAAAAATATGCTTTACTCGATTTTTTTTCAGGTCTGCATCTTACCTCAAAAGTATTTTTGAGAAAAATTGTCCAGAACATCGCAAAAAAATAGAAAATAAAGTAAAAATCACAACCCTTATCTGTGTAAATAATATTTATTTGAGAGGTAGTGTTTTGAGGGCATAAGGAGAGGAGTACAAATGTATGGGATGACTTTTCGAATGAGGAATCTTTTCCGTTCCTATCGTCACCGGTTACCCTGAAAAACCTGTCATAGTTTCCTTTCCCTGTGCTGTGACTTTTAGCCGTCTGGCTTATTCTTACTGTTTTACACTGCTCACTTTAACGTAAAAACGGGAATAACAGGTCTTCTATTAAAAAGAAGTCTAAAACGTACAATTTCTCAGGTCTGTATTTTAGGTTTAAAATATCACAAAGGTGAGCTCATGAAAATGCGAATAATGTTAATAGCTGCTTTCTTTGTCCTGTTAACTATTTCTTCTCCGGCTTCAGCCGTTGTTCCTGATTTACGGATGAGCAATCTCTTCAATCAGGAATTCGATCAGGAACCTTCCTGTACTTCTTCTCATTATGAGGTTTTAAAATCAGACTTACCTCCAGCTGAATGCAGCAGAATAGGGCTTGTTTCCGGAGGCGTGGCAGAGTACAGGATCAGGATAAACGTTGGACCCGGTGAATACGACTACATCACCCTTACCAACTATGTGAAAGAAAAAAGACCCTGGAAAATCAAATTGCGGGCGGCCACCCCACCCTAAAGGATGGGGTATGCTTCGGGCCGCCCGCCCGGTTGTTTTGGTAG
>Ga0265294_10006418_pt1 | contig 14118 bp, 17 predicted proteins | sample MunlanPumphouse3_FD_192504 | JGI IMG/M metagenome (GOLD analysis project Ga0265294, IMG submission 192504) | Groundwater microbial communities from a municipal landfill in Southern Ontario, Canada - Pumphouse #3 | ecosystem: Environmental > Aquatic > Deep subsurface > Groundwater | place... | reverse complement strand
AATTCCCGGTAAAATATCAACCTCATTCCATTTTGAACCGTAGGATAAAAAATTTCTAAATTTAATGGAATTTAATTCTATTTTCATTTATTAGTCCCTACTATAAACACTTTCAGCAATAACAGCAACCCTTTGTGCCCATCTTGGATCGTCTTTGTTGAGTTCTATTTCTGAATAAAAATCTTCTATACTATGTCCTCTTATTTTATATGGATTACTTGAAGATTCCAAATCAACATGAGTATGTCTTAGTTCGTGTCTCATAAGTCTGATTCTATCTGTTTCTTCTATATTATCCCAAATCAGCTTATCAATATATATAATATAATCATATCCATCTTCACTATCCGCTTCTTCTGTGGTCAAATGTCTAATCAAATCATTTGTTTTCTGAATCCAAGCAAAACAAATTTTACCACCGGACGTTTTCTTTTTAGTACTAAAAAGAATCTTAAATCTAGCGTTAACTAATTCTGGAAAATGCTCTTTTATAACATTTCTCATCATTTCATAAACATCTTCACTAACATCTTCAAATTTACCCATTATTCTCTCCTTTCTTCTTTTTTTATTTCATAATAAGTATATCCAGTTAAACCACCGATTGTTGATCCAACAATAACAGATCCAGGTCCACTCAATAATAACATTCCAGATATAGCACCAACACCTGTACCCATCATCATTGTCTCTGTTCTATCATAAGTTGAAGAACATCCAGTAAATAAAAACAATGATATCATCAAAATTATTAACTTTTTCATACTTTTAATTTTATACCTTCTATTATAGAATACTTCTCTTTTGTATTTTTCTGTAAAAGACCGATTTCATTACAATGATCCCATAACATTTTATACATTTCTACAAATTTTACTAAATCTTTGATATTATATTCTATATCATTTTCTTTATATATAAGATTAATACCATCAATTTCTATATTATTATACATATTATTAAATGAACCAGCAAATTATTAGATAAAGCATATTAATAATATATGTTTCTTTATGTTGTTGGTATTTATTCACCTAAATTATTAGTAATAGTATTAAACATATTTTTTAACACAGATTTCTTTATATTTTTTGGAAGATTCTCATTTTTATCTATAAACTCCATCATCAATTTCTTATTATCCAATAATATTTCACCATCTTCTTCTTTTATTGGTGATTCTTCTTCCACATTCAATATTCTTGTGCTTTTTATCTTTAATGGTTCCAATCTATAAACATCATCAATAAGTTTATTGTTTTTGTTTGTTCCATAATCCTTTTCAAACAAAATATTGATAATATTTCCAGTAACATCAGTATTTTTGTAATCTTCAATTTTTATTGTAACAAATTTTGGATAATTTGTAAACTCGATAAAATCCAATTCACCGGTTTCGTTATCAAATATATAATATCCCTTTTGAAGTTCAGAATCATGAAAATCTTGTTGGAATGGATTCCCAAGGTAGGTTATGTTGTGGCCCGTGGATGCTTTATGGAAGTGTCCTGAAAAAACCTTATCAAAATTCTTGAAAGATCTATGATCTTGTCCTGTTTTACAAGTAAAAGCATCATTCATTAAAAAACCAGATATTGCAAAATGACCCATACAATATTTTGCATCCATTTCTGGATAAAATGACCAAGGAATAAGAGCAATATTTTCAAGTAAATAGGGCTTTTCTATTACGTTGATATGTTTATATTTTTTGAATATGCTAAGACTGTTGGGTTGTATTTCATTCTTATAATAACAATCATGATTACCAACTATTACATTCATCATGATTTTTTCTGTTTCAAACATTTCGGCTATGTTTTTAGCAACCGATAAAGTTTTTGTATTAGTTGTTTTATGATTATGAAAAAAATCACCTAAATGAATAACATTATTTATATTTTTCGAAATACATGTATCCAATACTGATTTGAACAATCCTTCTGTAACATTTAACCATATATCGGAATCGTTATATAAACCTAAATGTGTATCGGTAACAAGAACAAATTTCATAAAACTCCTTTATTTTTTATCTATCGTATTATTAACATAGTTTTTTAAATCTATCTCTAAATTGTTTATTCTTTCGTTTATATTGTTTTTTATTATTTTTATTTTTTCATCACTTGTACTCTTTGTCATTTCTTCTTTAAATTCCTCAATTTCTTTTCTACTAAGAATTGAATCAGATTCCAACTTTTTGTTATGTTTAAGTATTTTGTAATACAAAAATAAATTAACAATAGTTGTTAGAAAAAACATTCCAGTAAAAATACCTAATACAAAATCCATAAAATAAACTCCTTATTCAACATCTTTATTTGGTTTCATGCTTTCATAATTTATTGCTTTTATACAAAAATATTCCTCATCACCTAAAAGGGATGAGTTTTTAAAACAATAATCTTTTATGAAACTATGCTTGCTTTGTTTTTTTATATAATTAACAAATGATCTATGCACTATTGTTCCTATATAAGCAAAAGGATTTGGGTTTTCTTTTTCTAAATCGAAATTATGAAGATATTTTAGACAGGTTAAAACGGCTTCTCCTATCATATCATCTTTCCATGTATATCCATTAAAACTACCAAGGTTCGAGTAATTCCTTGATATTAAAAGAATCATTTCTCCTAATTTTTCAGAAAATTTACCAGTTTCCTTAAATTTTTTTATTTCTTTTATTAGATCCTCGTTTTCTATATAATTTTTTCTTTTTCTCATATTTTTATTACACCATCCTGTATTATTTTGGTGTAATTATAATACATAATTATGTTATTGTAAACGTTATTTATTTTCAATTCTTTTTTGATTTTTTAAGCTATCATCCAAACCAAGGGTTTTTAGTGCCACTTTAGCCGTCTCTTCCATTGTTCCGACACCAATATCTGATAAAATCTTCATTGCTATTGTGTTTTTTGTTTCTCCAACTTCTTTTTGTAACATATATGTTCTATTATGCATTGATTCAAGATTATCAGCAATAATATTGAACGCACACTCTTTAAAAGGAAAGGCTTCCCCGTTTAACTCAGTATATCTAACACCTGATCTAAAAAAAACACAATTTTCATTGCATGGTTTTAATCCTAAAAATGGGCACAATCCCCTATTTTCATCTTTTTTCTTTTTCAACATTTTTATAATCTCCTTTATGTTCTTTGTTGTCTTGTAAAGTTTATACCTTTTGGTCTCCATGTGTTCAATGTTGCTGATGAACCCGTTGTGCTTGTACCAGATTCGCTCGTTTGATAATCACCATCATAGGAAGAATATCCGACTTCACTTGTTGTTGTTGTTCCTGTTGAGTATCCAGTATATCCGTGGTTATGTGGGCTGTTACCACCGGCATAACCACAACTGTCCGGGTCAGTGGCTGTATATTCAGCATCATCTTGATATAAACCAGGAGCTGTTAATTGTCCCATATATGTTCCTCTATTATTTCCAACCAAAGTGTGTCTATGTGAAGGCATTTGACTAACAGTTAAGGTACAGTCTCCTGTTGTATGTCTGTGGTTTTCTATGTTATGTGTATGTGTAGGAATAATGTGTCTATGACTTGGGCCTGTATGTGTATGACTTGGGCCTGTATGTGTATGACTTGGTTGTGTCCATGTTCCCCCTGATTTAACAGTACCTCCAAATTCACCACCAGCAGCAGATCCCTTGGTTATATAAACAACACTATCATCAACATCCGTTTTTAATGTATATCCAACGACGGCCGTATTTTTTTCAAACATTAAAATTTCACCAGATGGTATTGAACCATATCCCCATGAACAATTTCCGCTTCCGTCTGATTCTATAGTTTTTCCTATTGCTGGTGTACCACCGGTAAATTGAAAAGATGATATCGATACCTTTCCAGCATCGCTTATTGAAATAGCAGAGTTTCCAGTTGCTGTTTTAACATTATTTGTTTTTAAATTGTTTGAAACTGTTATGTTTCCAGTATTATCAATTGATAAAGCTGTATTGCCCGTTGATGATTTTATATTAGATGTTTTGAAATCCGAACCAACCTTTAAACTACCACCTATAGATGCTTCACTAGACCCCAAAGTGATTGTAGATGTATTGTCTATAGATACAATACTATTAGTAACAAGCTTACTGCTTAAATTAACGTTACCAGTAACATTGCTTATTGTTATAGATGATGTTCCATCTAATGCCTTTATATCATCTGTTTTTAGTTCGCCATTTACTGTAATATTTCCAGTATCATCTATTGTTATAGCACTATTTCCGGTTGCCGATTTTACATTATTAGTTCTTAAATCTGATCCTATTGTAAGAATTTCATTTGTTGTAACATCTCCAGTATCATCTATTGTTATAGCACTATTTCCGGTTGCCGATTTTACATTATTAGTTCTTAAATCTGATCCTATATATAAAACAGCATTTGTTGTGAACATTCCTGTAGTATCTGATATAGTTATAGAACTTGTACCATCTTGTGCTTTTATGTTATTAGTCTTCAAATCACCATACATTTCTAAACCATGTGATTTCATTATCTTTTTTCTCCTCTTTTATCCAACTATAAAAACTTCAAAATTTTCTATATTATTTGTATTCCACAATCTTATTGTATTTGTGGAAATCGATACAATAATTGGATCTTCTTTCTTTTTTGTTGAACTGTTGTAACACTGAACAATTGGATAATCTCTGTTCAATCCATGATTAACATCACAATAATATCCAGAAGCGCCTGATGTCCATGTTGTTGTTGTTTCGCTATAATAACCAGTACCCATAGGAAGTATTGATACATTGTCTATGTCACCTTCTGTTATATTGGCCTTGAACCATTTTATTCTAAATTTTTGTGATCTGCTATATCCATTTGATTCGTTATTATCAGCAATCCAAAACTCAAAATATCCATCACTGTTTGTTGTTGTTTGTGGTACTGTATTAGTATATGTAGATCCGCTTTCTGATGTATAAACATATACTGAATTTAAAGTTCCGGCTTCGTACACATATATATTAGCATTTTCTATTGGTTGTCCTTCATCATTTAAAAGATAACTCCAATATTTAACTCTCATTTTTATATTACCTCTCTATTCTATAAAATATCTTTATACCAAATTCTTTCATTTTATATATCGGATCACAATATGAATAAAATATTAAATTATTATTTTTATCAAATAATCCAAATTCTGTTATGTCTGTTTCTAAATTAGGAGCAATTGCTGTACATTCTACATAATAATTATCTTCATCATAATCTAATTCAACATCCGTTACTCTATAAACATTGTTTTCTATATCATTATTTATATCTGTATTCCATGATTCACCAGAAGTTCCCGTACCAAGTTTCAAATACCCACCGCTTGCCATATTAGACATTACACTATATTGTGTTTGTGGTTGCCCTGCTCTATATATCAGAGCATATCCAGATTGATTTTGATTAAAAGTTACTGTGCAATTATTTTCACTATTTAATATTATTTCTTTTGGTATTATAAGATTATAATTACTATCATAACATTGAATAAAAACTAACTGAGATTCTAAATTATGATAAATATTCCATGTAGTTGAACTATTTCCTGTGTATATATAACTAGCTTTTACTAAATGACTATATCCACTTAAAGGTTGTGAAAAGGTAGCTAATTCGTTATCCAAATCAACTAACGTCAATGTTTTTGGTAATTCTGTTTCTCTGTTTTCATTGTATATTTGTGTTATATTTTCTTTATAATTAAGTGAATGATTTATATCCCATGTAGCAGACGCAGCTAAGGTTTGTGTATGAACATAATCGGCTGTTTTTATTACCATATATCCATTTTGTTTGGAACTAAATGTAGCAATTACTGTGTAATTATTTAATATTTGAATATCTTTTGGTATTATTTTGTTTTTATTTATATCATAACATTGAACAATAAGATCCGTTGTGTCCAATGTATGATAAAATGACCAAATTTCAGATAAAAATTTTTGAAAATATAAATCAATTCCTTCGATTTTAACAAATGTATCAACACAACATTTTGTTTCTATTTTACCTTTTTTTGGTGTATTATTATAATTATAATTTGATACATATCTTTTTGTAAAATCTGTTTTTGGTGCTATTAACAAATTATAATGAGAAACTCTACTTACAGGTCTTGTCATTTCCCAATATTGATATAATCCTCTTTCTGTTTCTTCATTTATTATATAATTATCACCAAGAGGAGAGCAATTTAGATCTATCTCAACTCTATAATGTGTTGAAAGATGTTCAGATGATTCTGAATCTATAGTTGTACCATATATGAAAGCAAATCCATTTATATCATCATCAAATGTTATTTTAGCTCTATTAATATCAACTACAACAATACTTTCCGGTCTTATTTTTTCATAAGAATTATTATAACATTGTATTAATAAAACATTGGATGTTAAATCATGTTTAATATTCCACTCATTTGATTCAGCTAATTGTGTATGAGTATATTCTGGTTTTATAATATTAACCATACCATTTATAGAATCATTAAATGTAACCGTGCAATTATTTTCATCAATCAATGATACATCATATGATGATATTAACATATCATTAGAGTCATATGCCTGAACAATAACTTCTTTTGAATTTAATCCATGATTTACATTCCAAGATGTACTAGAAGAAGATTGAGTATGATTACTTTCAGATTTTACTAAAATAACAGAACATGATTCAATTCCATCATAACCAACTGTTACATCAGAACTCGTTACTTCAAAACTATATGGTCTTATAATAGTTTTACCATTATAAAACATTGCGAGTATTTCTTTTGTTCCTAAAGAGTGACTAAAAGACCAAGGTGATGATACTATTGAATCTTTTGTATAAAAATAAAATGATGGGCTTTCTGAATCTTCTTCTTTTGGTGATATATAATACTTATTACCAGCACATCCTTCTTTGTATGAATCATAATAACCAGTATATATAACATCATTAAAATATGGTAAAGTTGGAGATATATTCCATTGTTCATGACATCTTTCATAAACATTTATATTATTATATGGATCATTTGATATTAACTTCCATATAATATATATAGAAGCATAAGTTCCTTTTCTTTTTAACAAATATATTATATTTCTAACAAATTCCCTTTTTTCTTGTTCGTTTAATGTGTCTCTAAGCGTTACACTATATGTATCAGCAAGATAACCCAAATAATCAATATCAATTTCCATTGGGTCCATAAGAGTTTTAGCGTTTTTTGATAAATTATATATCTTATGATATATTTTATCAAAGAAAAGTTTCATAAACTCTCTGAGTTTTGTTGTTCTATTGTGCTCTGGTAGAGCATCCATCACATAATCCTTCATTCCATAAAATTTTATGGAATAGTTATCACCGCTTGGATAAATTTTACCAAAGTATATGAAAGGTGTTTTGGTATTAACAAAATACTTATATATAAGAGAATATTTTTTTAACCATTCATGAAAATAACTATTACATCTAAAATACACTTCCGAATCAACTTCGAAATCTTCATCATCCGGATGTTTTGTAAAATAAAAATAATTATCACTTAAATAATTGGATTTATTCATACTAAATCTAACTTTTTTAAATCCGTTACTATCCATTATATAAAAATCGAACCAATATCCACCTTTAGCTACAATTCCGGTATTTTGTCCTATTAACGTTCCTATTGTTGTTCTGTTTCCGGCGGAACTAGCAGAGGTTGATGTAGTTTGATAATTAGCATCATCAAAATATGTTTTTAATATATTATAAGAAGAATCTGAAAACTTTGCCATTATGTCTCCTGTGTAAATGTACAGCTATCTATCAATATCATTGGATATTGATTATATCCCAATTTAATTTCTCTTAAATTATTATCACCAGTGTAAGTATCAACTAGATATTTTGGATATGATGTTGAACTATATCCATTTATTGTATGGCTAACTATATCAACATCTCTTATTACCAAATTTCTTATTCCTGCTATATTTTCAAAACTATCATCATCGGAAACGTTTTGTAGATCCATCAAAAATTCTTCTATATTTAAGAAGCTTATGTTTTCATTAAACTCTCTTTCACCATTATTAAAATAATATTCAAGTTTATCCTTTAAATCTTCAACAACATCCGCATATGTATATGATCTATTTATTCTTATACCTATGTTAAAAACAAAATAAACCAAATCAGGTAATTCCCATTCCTCATAAACAGTTAACATTTTTCTTGGTTCGATATATTCTGCCAATTCGTTCTGATATGTTGAAGAATACACAGAAGGAATTAAATAACCAGCGCTTGCTGTTGTTGTGTTTATTGTACCGGAGCCCCATTCATTTGGAATTACACATATATGAACCTTGTTATATTCGCTTGTATCACCAGACGGAGCGACTTCTTTTTCACCCCAAACATTAGCAACATCAACATCTGATCTTGCTTCTAGATATGATATGTAATCATATGAAGTGACATTTCTAAATTGTGCATGAAGAGCGCTTTTTGCGTTTGATTTTATTTCTGTTATATTTTCTTCGTCTGATGAGGAAGTTGTTTCTGTTAAATTGGTTACACTAAATTCATTAGACTCTAAATATTCTTCTGTTGTATCATTGTATATAAAATTATCATCAGGTGTTATTATTTTTCCTATACCAACTTCACCATCTTCGGCCAATGTTTCCAATAATTTTATCACTATTTCTTGATCGTTTGTTGGAACGTTTCTCGATGTATTGAATACTATTTTATATCTTTTATATTTATCATATTCAAATTTATATACATTTGTTTCTTCTGATAGACCAGAAATTTCATCATAAAAATCTGATATTCTCATCCACGGTTCAGTATCAACGGTTAAATAAATAGATTCTTCTTCATCTTCCAAAACGTTATCATATGCAAATTTTATGTTTAATGGTAAAATTATCTCATTGTTTACAATATCTCTACCTGTATAAGTATATGTTGTAACCAAACCCTGTCTTACAGGAACAGTAAATGTATATGGAAAAGTGGCTGTCAACGGTATGACTTCTATTTGAGAATCCGTTGTTGCATATTTTATTATATTACCATCTTCATCTTCTTCATCTGTTGATATTTGATGCCATCCACTTACTATTAAATGATCTCCGGGGCTGCATGTTGCTGCAGAAACCGTTATTGATAATGTTGTTTGAGCAGAAATATATCCCTTTGGATCGTATCCAATAAAATTAGCCAATCTATGAACATTTTCATATTGGTCAGCAGAATCTATATAAGTATTTTTGGCTATTTTGTTCAAAAAATATGTATTTAATTCGCCTATATAAGCCATTAATTCTATTAAAATAGCAATATTAGACCCCTCATAATTATAATCACGAAAGGTTTCGCTATTGGAAAGTTCCGTTTTTATATTACTTATTATACTATCAAAATCCAAAGATATATATTCTGGTGATAACGTACTTGTCATTTTAACTCCTTAAAATAAAATCTATTGTTTCAAATTTATTGCTTGATTTTATCGTTATTGATAATCTACAAACATACATGTTATTATCAGGAATTGGTTGTATGTCGAACCCCCTTATTATCAGTCTATCATCCCACATTTCTATTGCGTCTATCAATTTATTTCCAATTTTTTCCGCTGTTATTTCATCTATGGGATCAAAAAGAAGACTTGTTGGATTATCAGCAAACGTCGGAACCATTCTTCTACTGCCCTTCATTGTTTCCATAATATTTTCAATACTATTCAATATAGCATCAACATCGGTGTTCATAGTAACATCACCCTTTATATCCCTAGTTAATTCCATATCTATATCAGAGTAGACATACCCAATCATTATTGAATCTCCTTAATATTTTTACCTAAAAATACCCCTAAAAAACCCTATTTTTCCACACACATACACAAGAATTTTTTATGAAAAATTTTAATAATCTCCAGCGAAAACATCGTCAGATCCTTCCATACAGTATGATCCACAATCAATTGGATCACCTATAACCTGAACATCCAATCCATTAGCATATACATTTCTTGTTCCTATATGCGTTCCACCATGACACTCAGGAATAGACGGGCAACAATGAACCTGCATTGTATCACTATATCTTACTGTTCCCAATCCATTAGTAAAAACATCAGTTGACCAACTTGATGATGGTCTTGGAGGCCAACAACCATGACCAGTACAATAATCACCCTCTCTAACAACTCCTGGCATATATTAATTTTCGCTCCTTAATTCTCTTATTTCCTTTTCCAATGATTCTATTCTATTTATCAATTCATTGTATAAATTATTATTGTTATTTTGAAACCTCTTTCTATACTCCACACTTTCAGGAAGATTTCGTATTGATTTTCCCCACCTTGAATTTAGATATATTCCACCACCTATTGTATCAAGACAAATATTATCGTTTTTAGTTGTACAATTTATTTCACCATTTAAGGTTAAAGAAAAATCACCATTAACCACTAAATTGAAAAAACCCTTTGGAAATTCAACATAAACAGTATTTGTTTCTTCATCAAAACTCATTATATTAGACATTTTATCGTTTTTTGTTATATCCATTATGACATATCCTTTAAGACACCCCATTCATATGTACCGGCCTTTGTTCTTGTTCCAAATTTATTACTCGCTGAGGCTGATCTATTTCCATCCTTGTTATAGGAAACATGTATCCAAGGTTTATTTGGGCCATATTCCAATATTAATTGATCATAATTACCACTTTCCTTCATTTCTTTTGCTATTTCATAAACTTCTGCGTTTGTTTTATTTGGAAATTGAATATCAACAGCCTGTCCCCTTTCATGTTGCGATGATCCATCACCGTGCCTGAATCCAGATGTAACAACAAAAGAATCCTTTCCATATTTTTCTGCTAGTGGTTCTAAAACATTTTCAGAAGTATCCCTAAGATTTTCTGCTATTTCTTTCTTTGTTAGACCAGCTTGATCTCTGAGTTCGTAATCTGACAAAGCTGTGTCTGTTGTTAAATCTTTAAGTTGATAATTATCTGATAACTGCGTTGTTGGTGCTGGATCTGATGAAATATCATCATAACTTAATTCTTGATGCGCATCTGGTTCTTTTGCGGCATCATTATCAGTTCTCGATGTTTTTGTTGGTGAAACATCAAGTGATTCAGATCTAGCTATATCTTCCGGTGTTGGGTTATAATTAGGTGGATAAATATTTAATCCATCATCTACTGCTGGTTCATCATCCATATTACCGTAATCAACCTCCGTATATATACTTGCGGAACATCTGACAGGAGAACCACCTACACTTCTGACAGATTTTGATCTTGTGTTCAAATGTATTTCTGTAGCACTAACATGAACAATACCATTAACATTTAAAGTATAATTACCACCAACACTTTCATCTCTATTGTTTCCTATTGTTATTGTTACATTGTTACTAACTTCATCTATTTCTTCGCCAAAAATTCTTTCGGTTTTATCGCCTGTGACTGTTTTATGTTCACTAAACGAAATTTGAATATTTTTGTTTCCACAAACTATTTCATATTTATCAGACGCATTTCTAATAATAACTCTACCATCTTTGTTTATTTCCATATATGTATTTGAAGGATGATAAACATGATATCTTTCTTTATCAGGTGTTGAGTCTATTTCCACTAACATACCTTCATGTGTATTTAATACTATATTATGAGGATACTCTGCTTCATACGATGGTGCTGGTTCATCCCATGTATGACCAGTTGCTTTGTATACACTTTTTATTAAATTGTCCCGTATGTGTTGTATTTGTGTATCATCAGTAACTTCTCTAGCCAATCTATTTAAATCCGGTTCATTTAATCTATCTTTTTCTGGAAACGTTCCTGATGGATCATTAAATCCCTTTGTTTTATCTGGTGGATTTACAGGAATACCCGGTACTGTTCCGAAATATCTTAATTGATTAATATTACCATTTTCAAAAAAACACATGACATGAGATCCTTGTAATGGAACAGTCCAGCATCCATGACCACTTATACTACCTTCAAATAAAGAAAGAACGGGCTCGGCTAATGGTAAATGAGAAGTTGGTATTTTATTAACACCAGAACCAGTTTTTTCTGGTGTATGAAGACCGAAAACTCTTATTCTTACTCTACCATCTTTATATGGGGCTCCGTTTTCATCTGTTGGATTGTTATCTTCAACAACACCCCTATATATTCCAATAAATTTATCATCAAAAACTTTTAAATCATCTGATTCGTTTTTTATTATCATGTGATCAAGTTCCTTTTAGTGCTCTTTACTAACATTTTACTTTGTACGTCTTCATAACCATTTTTTATCAAAACTAATTGTTGTGAATATGATGGTTGAGATCTTCTTGCTAATATATGTTTTATTGTTTTTATCAAAAATTTTCCTTTCAATAAACTATTACCAGTATCATCATGATCATAATTCACCCATTTTGATATTTTTATTTGTGTTCCGACTTCTCTTTCTTGATTACCCAAAACGGTAATTGATACCAAATTTTGTTTATTGTATCTATATTGCCATTCAGCATTTGCATAGTATTTTAACGCGTTTTGGCTTCTTTCTCCAATTAGTTTATTTGTTACTTCTTCACTATCTATATCATGAAAAAGTGAATATTTACCCAGAACGGTTGTCTCTTTCAATTCATCTTTATAAAGAGAGTCATATGTTAAAAACGACTTTGTATCGAAATCATACCCCAACCATTTACCACCCCGTATTACTCTATGACAAATGTTATCAGTACCGTTTATTGAATATTCATATATTCTGTTTTTATAGTTTCTATCTTCGTTATAAAACATATACTCATCTTCATCTTTTTTGTTTTTATCACTCAATAACCAATTCATGGATCTATAATTCATTGTTCTTTTTTCTTCAACTATGCTTGTATAACAAAGATAACCACTTGTTTTCATTTCCTTACTAACTATTCTTTTCGAAAGATATTTAATTGAATCCATTACAGTCCAATATGGAAAAGCAAGTGGTTCTCTTTCTATTTTATTCAAACTTTCTTCTACAACTATATCAACTCCTATATCTTTCAAAAGACCAACTTTATCCAGTATATAATAAGCCACATCACTGTATAGTGTTTTAACCGGCCAACTTCTACTGAATTTTCTCAAAAAAAGAACATTAAATGATATATCAACAAACTCAATTTCAATTAAAGAACCAGCCGATGCATCAACATCAGATTGTTGTGATATTTCAGACACTTTCCATATATTAAATGGAAGCTTTACTTCTTTACCATCACCGATACTATAAGCTATCATAATGGCTTCATTTCCGGTAAACGGACCAATTTCAAATATACCTTCATCATCTCTGAAAATCATCTTTCCAAATATGTTATATGAAAAAATGTCCTCTATAAAAAAACAATCCAATATTTTAGATGAAGATAGTCTATAGAATCCCTTTTCTAGAGACAGAATAACATCTAGTTGATAATTAAAAAATTCGGGATTTTTTTCAACTACACTCATTATTATAAATTTCCTATTTTTTCTACATCATTTAAAAGGGTTGATATATAAACATTTTTTAAAACCTTTATATTGTCACCAATATCTATGTCTTCAAATGGATTTTGAACATTATTTACCAAAGCTATAATCCACCATAAATAAGGCGTATCGTAATTTATATAAGACACATTATCCAAAAATCTATCCTCATCACTAATTTCATATGAAATAAAATATATTATGCTTCTGTAAAGACTTTCTTCCAATTCAAATGTTCTGAATATATTAACAAAGTATTGTTTATCATCAGTATCTCTTAATATATTAAACATCCTTAATATACTAAGATTGTTAAGTTTTTTGTTTTTTATTTCATAAAATGTTTTGTTTGCGTCTACTATAGCCATTTTGTTCCTCTTTCTATATATTTATAATATAAAAATCGTTATTTTTTATATTTTCAATTCATTTTCAATATTTAAGTTTAGAAACCCCAAAATATTATCTTCATATTTAATTGAAAAATCTGGAGATAATCTACGCCACCATTTATTCCA
>Ga0265294_10006417_pt1 | contig 14120 bp, 15 predicted proteins | sample MunlanPumphouse3_FD_192504 | JGI IMG/M metagenome (GOLD analysis project Ga0265294, IMG submission 192504) | Groundwater microbial communities from a municipal landfill in Southern Ontario, Canada - Pumphouse #3 | ecosystem: Environmental > Aquatic > Deep subsurface > Groundwater | place... | reverse complement strand
CCTTTTGTAATAGCTCCAACACAAGTAATCTTTATACCTATAGCTTCTACTCATGTTGAGTATGCAAAAGAGCTTAGAAAAGAGCTTTTAAGCCTAGAGATAGATAGTGAGATTTATGATAAAAATGAGAGCTTAAACAAAAGAATAAGAACAGCTGAAAAACAAAGAGTTCCTATGATAGTAGTTATTGGTGATAATGAAGTAGAAAACCAAATGATAGCACTAAGAGATAGAAGAAAGAGAGAACAAAGTAACTTAAGTAAAAGTGAATTTATCGATATGTTAAAACAAATAATAAGAGAGGATGAGATTTGAACCATAATAAAGAGAAAGATGAAGTTTTGATGAATGAAGAGATCAACTTCAAAGAAGTAAGATGTATAGGTGATGATGGGACACAATATGGTATTTTGAGTTCCCAAGAAGCAAGAAAAGTTGCAGATGATTTAAACTTAGATCTTGTTTGTATAGCACCAGATGCTAAACCACCTGTATGTAAAGTGATGAATTATGGTAAATTCAAATACCAACAAGAAAAAAAGAAAAAAGAAGCAAAGAAAAAACAAAAGATTATTACAGTTAAAGAGATTAAGCTTTCTGTTAAAATAGCAGACAATGATATATCTTATAAAGTAAAACACGCTAGAGAGTTTTTAGAAGAGGGTAATCATGTGAGATTTAGAGTTTTTCTAAAAGGTAGAGAGATGGCTCAACCTGAACTAGGAGTTGAGGTTTTAGAAAAAATTTGGCCTATGATAGAAGATATTGGGGTGATGGATAAAGAGCCAAAACTTGAAGGAAGATATGTAAATATGATGATTTTGCCAAAAGCAAAATAGACTTAATCAACTTTTAAGTAAATTTTAAGTAAAATCACACACTTTTCTATAATATATTTAGAAAAAATCTAAAAAGGAGAACTAACAATGCCAAAGATGAAATCTGTAAGTGGAGCTTTAAAAAGATTTAAAGTGAAAAAAAACGGTTCAATCAAAAGAGGTTCAGCTTTTAGAAGTCATATTTTAACAAAAATGACAAGAAAAAGAAAAAGAAACTTAAGAGGACCACAAACTGTTGCATCTGTTGATGAGAGCAGAATAAAAAGCTTAATAGCTTAATATATAGATCACTCCACGAAAGTGGACAAGTTCAGTCAGGGTACTGACACCTAAAAAAACAAAAAAGGGTAAAGGAGAAAAAATGCCAAGAGTTAAAACAGGGGTAGTAAGAAGAAGAAGACATAAAAAGATCTTAAAACTTGCAAAAGGTTTTTATAGTGGTAGAAGAAAACACTTTAGAAAAGCAAAAGAGCAAGTAGAAAGAAGTCTAGTTTATGCATATAGAGATAGAAGACAGAAAAAAAGAGATATTAGAAGTCTTTGGATTGTTAGAATTAATGCTGCTTGTAGGCTAAATGATATAAATTATTCAAGATTTATGAATGGTTTAAGAGTAGCTGGAATAGAGTTAGATAGAAAAATATTAGCTGATATGGCTATGAATGATGCTGCTGCATTTACAACTTTGGTAGAGCAATCAAAAAAAGCATTAGCATAATTGTATAGAGTTTAACTTACTTTTACAAGACTCAAACCTTGGTTTGAGTCTTTTTTATTTCTTTTTAAAAAGCTTAACAATACCCCTTGGTATCCAAACAATCAAATATATAACTAATGTAAAAACTATAGGATGAACCATTCCTATACCATAAGCTCCAGCATGAGGTAAGCTTAAAAGGTGTTCTACAGGATGAGAAAACCACTCTTTATGGTGCATACCAAGTGTTGCAATCAAAAAAATAATCCCAAATACAATCAATTCTTTTTTCAATATTTAATCCTTATATGTTGATAATAAAAAAGCCCCAAGTTATCTAAACTTGAGGCTTTGATTATACAATAAAGTCTATAAAAGTAGATTAAGCTCTACCAGAAAGCATACCATATATAGTCATTGGTTTTAGCATATAAGCTTTTAATAACCACATTGTCCATCTTTCTTGAGATGGATCTAGAGGGAATGATGGAGCTGGAACTGCACCTGGACCATCTGGGTTCCATTTGAACTCAGCCATCATAACAGTACCAATATTTGTAATCAATGGACAAACAGTATATCCATCGTATTTAGCACTCATCTCTTTACCTTCCATTGTAGATATAAGGTTTTGAGCAAGTACATTGTATTGTTTTCTTGCACTTCCACCTGTTTTACCTAGAGGAACAGCAGCAACATCACCCAATGCAAATACATTTGGATATTTAACGTGTTGTAGAGTCTCTTTAGTTACAGGTACCCATCCTTGAGATGAACCAATTGGAGAATTTGCTATCTCTTTTGGAGCTTTTTGTGGTGGGATAAAGTGACAGAAATCATATTCAACTCTTACAGTATCAAATTTTCTTATCTCTTCTTCTATACCTAAATCTTCATCAAATACTTTTTCCATCCAGTGTTTTTCAAATATAGCAACTCTATTTTCAGGCTCTAATCCTACAAATTTATGGTTATAATTAACAGCTACATTTCTTTCTTTCATTTGATTAGAAATAGCGTCATGATAGATATCAACACCAAATAGTTTACCACCATTTGTATAGAAAGATAGATCAGCATTTGCTCTAGCACCAGCTTCTACTAATCTTGCATTTGTTAGGTTTGTCATTTTCTTTTGAGCACCACCACATTTAAATGCTGTATGTGGCTCAGGGAATATACATTTTACTTTTTTACCAGATTTTGCATCAGCGATAACTTTTTGCATCTCTTGCCAAGTGTCCACTGCACCATCAGCAAAGTATATAGAACATAGTCCATTTTTACCTAGTATTTTTTGAGCTCTTTGTGCATCACTTTTATTTAAAGAATAAACATCACCTACTGATTCTAGTCCTTTGATAGCTCCAAAATCAAGTACAAGTCCAGCAGCAACAACTAAATAATCATAAGAGATACTTTGTCCACCAGCAGTTTTTACACTATTGTTTTCTGGATCAAACTCTACAGCTTTATCTTGAATCCAATTTACACCTTTTGGCATAAAATCTTTTGTTTGATACATGATATCTGATTTTTTCCATATTCCAGAAGCTACCAATGTTTGCCCAGGTTGGTATGAAACAGACTCTGGATTTGGTTCTATTACTGTAATATCTGGATTAGATAGAGAGTTTCTTAGTTTTGCAGCAGTTGCAATACCAGATAAACCACCTCCAACTATTACAATTTTACCTTTTGCATCACTAGCATGTGCAACAGTTGCAGCACTTGCAGTTGATGAACCCATCATTAGTGCAGCAGAACCTACACCAGCCATTTTTAGGGCGTCTCTTCTAGAGATACCTTCTTTTTTGATTTGAGCTTCGATTGCTTCAAAAACTTGGTTAAACTCTTTTTTGCTTGTCATCGCTTAATCCTTTCTAAAATTGATTTCGTAAAAAAACTTATGGTAAGCTTAGCATAACTCACATAATATTTTACTTAAAAACCAAAAAAAATATGTAATAAGTATTATTAGTGTAACTTATATTAGCTTTAAACATGACTCATAGTCATAAGGTTCATTAATATTGATAAATTCATCATTTGAAGGGAAATTAATATATTTTGTATTTGATATTTTTAATAAATAATTAACTTTATGTATATCATTGTTTTGTAGATTAGTTATATTGTTATAAAGATTATATGTGAAAAATCCGCATAAATTATGAATTTTTTCTTCTGTTTTTGCAACACAAGCATCACTATCAAAAGAGTTTAAAAAAAGCTCTTTTATGGTTGGGATTGTTACTAAAGGAGTATCTACTGTTATGATAAAAATCTTTTCTTCTTTAAGAGTGTCAAAAATTGATTTTAAAGCAATCATTGGTGAATAGATTTCGCTATTATCATAGATAATCTTTGTATCAAAATCAAACTTATCTATCTTAGAAGAGATATAAACATCTTTAAAATAGGGTTTTAATCTACTATATTGATACTCTATCATTGTATTATATTTACCAAACGGTAGTAAAGATTTGTCTTTGCCCATTCTAGAGCTTTTGCCACCACACAATATAACACAAACTACATCTTTTAAGCCTTTGTAGTCTGTGTTAATATGTTGTTTTTGCAAGATTATAAACTATTTGGATCAGTAATATATCCACTTATTGCACTAGCAGCTGCTACAGCAGAGTTGCTAAGATATACCTTAGAGCTTCTACTTCCCATTCTACCTACAAAGTTTCTATTTGTCGTAGAGATACATACTTCATTATCACCTAAAATCCCCATATATCCACCAAGACAAGCACCACATGTTGGGTTGCTTATAACTGCTCCAGCATCTACTAAAATATCAACATATCCTAGTTTTGTAGCCTCTCTTAGGATTTGTTGAGTTCCAGGGGTAACTATCATTCTTACATGTTGTGCTAGTTTTTTACCATCTAAAATCTGTGCTGCAACTTTAAGATCGCTCAATCTTCCATTTGTACAGCTTCCTATAAAGACTTGATCTACTTTGATATTATCAGCTACTGCTTGAGATATAGAGTGTCCATTTTCTGGTAGATATGGATAAGCTACTACAGGCTCTAAAGCTGCAACATCAATCTCTATAATTTTAGAGTATTTTGCATCTTCATCACTATAGTGAATCTTTGGAGTATCTCTTAGGTTTTTGTTTTTTAAAAACTCTTCAGTTATACTATCATATGCAACTATTCCAGATTTGGCTCCAGCTTCAATAGCCATATTACAAAGAGAAAATCTATCATCCATAGATAAGTGGCTTATAGTATCACCAGTAAACTCTAAAGTTTGATATAAAGCACCATCTACACCAATAAGTCTAATAATCTCTAAAATTAGATCTTTTCCAGTTACATATTTGCTAGGTTTACCTTTGAATACTACTTTTATAGATTCTGGTACTTTAAACCAGTTGGTACCAGTAACCATAGCAAAAGCTAGATCTGTACTTCCCATACCAGTACTAAAAGCACCCAAAGCCCCGTGTGTACAGGTGTGACTATCAGCACCTATGATGACATCACCAGGGATTACAAGCCCTTTTTCAGGTAAAAGTGCATGTTCTATACCCATATCTTTTTCATCAAAAAAGTGTTTCATATTGTGTTTTGCTGCAAAATCTCTACTAATTCTAGCTTGATTTGCACTTGCTATATCTTTTGCTGGGATAAAGTGATCTAAAACTATACAAAATCCATCAGGATTTGCTAGTTTAGTAGCACCACTTTCTTCAAAAGCACGAATAGATATAGGAGTAGTTATATCATTACCTATAACCATATCTATTTTACACTTTATAATCTCACCAGCATATACTTTTTTGCCAACATGTTCACTAAATATTTTTTCTGTTATCGTTTGTCCCATTTTAATACCTATAAATTATAATATTGTCAATTTTATCTAAAAAAAGCTTATTAGTCACTTTCTATTAATCTATCCATTACAAATTTCTCAAGCTCTTTTTTTTGAATATCAAGCTTAAGAGCCTCTTCATATATAGTAGATACTTTATATCTATACTCATAATAATCAAAATAAGGAAAATGTGTTTTCCAAGCTGAGATTATCCTTTTTTGTGCATATTCATCTATTAACCACTCCTTATATATAGCAAAAGTAGCAAAAAATATAGCTGTAAAAATAATAGCAAATATAACAGATAAATGACAATCCATAATTGCTAAAGCTGGATGAAATATAAGAACTGGTATAAAAATAATCAAATGCCAAAGTAGTATAAAAACTATATATGTAGCACTAAGCCTCATTCTAGCACCAAGTTTTTCTACATCAAGTAGCATACCTTCATTGAATAGTTTATTTAAATGTAATAAATCTGCAAACAAAATAGGTCTTTTTGAGGTATAAAAAACATACTCTAAAATTTTTGATTTTAAGTTTTCAAACATCTGTTACCCTAATAGTTTTTGTATATTGTATTATCTATATGCTTATAAATAGATTTTATTATACCATTTAGAAAATATAAAAAGCAACCATAAATGTTGTTTAAATTTACCATTTTTTGCTCTTGTGTAGATCTCTTTTATACCATCTTCTTTAAAAAAATCACTATTTTTACAAGTGTGTAAAATAGTATCTAATATTTTATCTTTATAGTATGAAAAAAGCCATTCATTATGAGGTGTTGAAAATCCTTTTTTCTTTCTTTGGATTATAGTTTGCGGTAAAAACTCTTTGGCTATTTCTTTGATTATGGATTTGTCTCCATTGATAAGTTTTAGCCTTGGTTCTATACTAAAAGAGGCATCTACTAAATTATTATCCAAAAATGGCATTTTTGCTTGAAGTTTATAATATGATGATAAGGTATCTACTTTGTACAAAAGTACGCTATAAAGCCAATTATTCATATCTATAAGAGATAAAGAGTCAAGAAAGTTACTATTTAGAGATTTTTGACTATAAAAGTGTGCTTTTTTTAGGATTATATGTTTTTGTAAGTTATTGTAAGTCTCTCCAAAAGAGTTATATAAAAACTCTTTTTTAGCAACTCTAAGTAGATATTCACTCTCTTTTGTATGGTTTTGAACACTAGGTACAATTTCATTTAAAAACTCTAATTGTGGTGATGATAAAGATTGGCTAAAGTTGTGAAATTTTAACAATTTTTGATAACTATTATAACCTAAAAAGAGTTCATCACTTCCTTCACCACTTAAAATAGAGTCAAATCCATAAGCTTTAATCTGTTTATTTAATATATTTAAAGATATAGAGGCACTATCTCCAAAAGGTACTGAAAAAATATCCAATACTTCATCAATATTTTCTATAAAAAGCTCTTTTGTGATGTTGATTTTATGATGTTTTGAGTTAATATGTTCTGATACAATTTGTGCATAAGAACTCTCATCATATCGTTTATAATCCTTATAAGCAACACTAAATGTATCAATTTGTTTATTTGATATATGAGTATAAATAGAGCAAAGCAATGAACTATCAACTCCCCCACTTAATAAAAAGGCCAATTTATGATTTGAGTTATATATAGTTGAAAGAGAGTTAAATAATCTATCTTTAATAGTGCTATAAGCTTCATCTTGATTAAAAATGCTCTTTTGTACTCTTTGTTTATGATATTTTTTATATTTATACTCTTTTTTATCAATATCAAATTGTAAATAATAAGATCCTTGAAGTTTGAAAATATTTGAATATATGGTATTGTTTTCTATAGGAGAGAAAAATTGAAAATATTGACTAATAGAAGCTTGATTTGGTGATGGTATTTTTGGTAAAGTTTTTATGATATTTTTTATATCTGAAGAGATAATAAAGCTTTTATTTAATATATAGTAAAAAAGAGTATTTTGCCCATATCTATCTACTGCACAAAATAGTTGTTTTTGTTTTATATCATAAAGAACAATAGAAAAACTACCATTTAAATAGTTTAAAAATTCTATTCCTACTTGAGAATATAGAGATATAATAAGTTCATTTATATTGTCTGATGGTAGGTTAAATTTATGTTGTAACTCTTTAGTATTGTAGATGGTACCTTTAACAATAAGTAAAATATGCTCTTTTTTAAAAGAGTTTTTAAAAACAATACTATTTTGAGCTTCACTAAAAAAGTTACTGTTAGTTTGTAGATTGCTAACAAATATATCCATGGTCTAAATCCCTAAAAAAGCGGTAAAAAGTAGAATAATAGGTATAAATATAATTGAACTAAAAACTATTATTATGGTTACATCATAAGTTTTACAATCATATAAAGAGGCAATATTTACATTATTTACAGCCAAAGGAACAAGAAGTTGCATAAGTAGTATAGAGATGATAAAGTTATCTATATCAAAATATGATAAAATAATCCAACCCAATAAAGGTAAAGAGATAAGCTTAACAAAACTTGAAAAAAAAGTTAGTCTATAATTAATAGCACTGATTTTAACTCCACTTAAGTAGATACCAAAAATGATTAATTGTATTACAATAGTACTATATGCACCCATTTGCAATAACAAATCTAGTTGAGGATGTATAGGTACTTGAAGCCAATTTGCTATAAGTGCAAATAGAGCAAACCAAAGAATTGGGATTTTAAGAATATTTTTTAAAGCATTATAAAGACTAAATTTACTTTTTGCATAAAAATATATACCAACAGTATAGATAAAAAATATATTAGCAATATTTATGATACTAGTATATGCTACACTTTGTTCACCAAAGAGGGCAATACCAAGTGGAATACCTAAATTTCCTGTATTTCCTATTAAAGATGCAACTATAAAGATAGATTGTTCTTGAGTGTCCTTTGAGATTTGTTTTGCTATTAGTATATTTAAAAGTAGAGCTATTGTTATAATAATACAATATAAAAAAGGAGTATAAACCAAAGTATAATCCATTTTAACTCTAGTTAAACCCCAAAATGTTAGGATTGGTTGCAAAAAGTAGATAGAGATTAAAACTAATGATCTTTCATCAATCTCATCTTTAAATAGTTTTTTTGCAATAAATCCCAATAAAATAAAAAAATATACAGAAAATATGGATATAAGTGCTTCTATAAAAAATCCTTTATGTAGATTATAGCATAATACCCTTTATCATAAAAAATATAGCCGCACTTAAAAACGCAGCAGCAGGAACAGTAATAAGCCAAGCTGCAAGGATTTTTTTAACTACATCTCTTTTTACAAATTGTGCATTTTTTGCAGTTTTAAACTCTTTTTTCTCAAATTTAACAACATCTTCTTTTTCTTCAATAGCTTTATAAAGTGCTACTATATGTTCATAATCTTTTTTATTTTTTGACTCTACTGCTATAAGTTCATTTAATTTATCTTGTTTTTCTTGTAGCTCTTTTTTATCTTGTTTTAGTTTTTCTCTTACTTCTGAAAGAAGAGTTTTATCTATTAGGTTTAACCACTCTCTTAAAAAACCAACACCAAAAACAGCACCAATAGCAATATGAGTTGAGCTTACTGGTATTCCAAATTGTGATGCAACTATTACAGTTAATGCCGCAGACATTGCTATACAAAAAGCTCTTATTTGATCAAGCTCTGTTATCTCACTACCAACAGTTTTGATAAGTTTTGGACCATAAAGTACTAGTCCAAGTGCTATACCAACTGCTCCAACAGCCATAACCCAAAAAGGAATCCCAACAGCACTAGTTATATCACCACCTTGGTTTACTACAGCATCATGTATAGCAGCAAGTGGTCCAATAGCATTGGCAACATCATTTGCCCCATGAGCAAAACTAAGAAGTGCAGCAGCAAAAACCAAAGGAATATTAAAAAGTAAATTTACACTATCTCTACCATTTGATAGTTTGTGGCTTTGTTTGATTATAAGTTTTTTAACATAAAAATAGACACTAGTTGAAATAGCAAGACTTATAAGTGAAGCTAATAAAAAAGAGATTTTAATAATATTTTGAAAGCCCTTTAATATAAGATATGTTCCAAAAGCCCATGCTAAAGTTGCTATAAGTAAAGGTACTATTTTTTTTGCTTCACCTATTACATCTTTTTTATAAATAATCTTCTTTTTAATAAAAAACAAAAACCCAGCAGCTATCAAAGCCCCAAAAAGTGGTGATATAACCCAGCTAAATACTATAGCTCCTAATGTTTCCCATATCACTATACCAGCTCCAGCAGCTGCTATACCAGCACCTAAAACACCACCTACAATAGAGTGAGTAGTAGAAACAGGAGCTCCTATAGAAGTAGCAAAGTTTAACCATATAGCAGCACTAAGCAAAGATGCCGCCATTACCCATATAAAGATATTAACATCTTCTATTTTGCTAGGATCTATAATACCATTTCTTATAGTATTTACAACATCACCTCCAGCTATAAAGGCTCCAGCGGATTCAAAAACAGCTGCTATAATAATAGCACTAAAAAGTGTCATAGCACCAGATCCAACAGCAGGACCTACGTTGTTAGCTACATCATTTGCACCTATATTCATAGCCATATATGCACCAAATAAAGCACCTAAGATTAAAAACACATTATTATCATGAATACCATGAGAGGCGTAAGTCCATATTGTAACAATAGCTAGAAAAAGTAGTGCCAAAGAAAACTTAGAAAAATCTGTTTGAAGTTTTTTAGTCTCCTTATTTATTTTTCCTAAAGTTTGAATATCCATTAAATGTCCTTAAATTGACTTTTTTTTTATAATTATACTATAATTTACTCTAGGTTAAGATTATGAAAGGCTTAAAATATAATTAAACTATAGAAAAGAGAAACAATATCTTTAAGATAGCCTTAATTTAAGTAAAGTTTAAGAAAAATTATAATACTATTCCATCTCAACTTAAAGTATCTGGAGATATAGATGAAATTTACAAAAATGGCAAAAGCATCAGAAATCCAAAGAGATTGGATAGTATTAGATGCAAATGGTAAGACTTTTGGTAGAATTATCACTGAAGCAGCAACAATTTTAAGAGGAAAAAACAAACCAAGCTTTACACCAAATGTTGATTGTGGTGATTTTGTTGTTATTATCAATGCTTCAAAAGCACTATTTAGCGGTAATAAAATGGAAACAAAAAACTATTATACACATTCAGGTTATTTTGGTAGTACAAAAACTCATAAAATGGCTGATATGCTTGAAAAAAACCCTGAAAAGCTATATAAACTAGCTACAAGAGGGATGCTTCCAAAAACAAAACTTGGTAATGCAATGTTAAAAAAACTTAAAGTATATGCGGGTGAGACTCATCCACACACTGCACAGATTAAAGGATAATAATAATGGCAAAAGTATATGCAACTGGTAGAAGAAAAACAGCTGTAGCAAAAGTATGGCTTGAAAATGGAAATGGGACGCTAACAATAAATGGTCAAGATATAGATCAATGGTTAGGTGGATTAGAAGCTATTAAGAAAAAATTAATGCAACCACTTGAAGTTACAAAACAAGCATCTTCTGTAAATGTAAAAGTTGTAGTTATGGGAAGTGGATTTTCATCTCAAGCTGGTGCTGTAAGACATGGTATAAGTAGAGCTTTAGTTGCTTATGATGAGCAATTTAGAGCAGTTTTAAAACCATATGGACTACTAACAAGAGATTCAAGATCTGTAGAAAGAAAAAAATACGGAAAGAAAAAAGCAAGAAGAAGCCCACAATTTTCAAAAAGATAATCGATTTGATTCTCTTTTTTCTAAAAAGTTTTATAATGCCAAGAAGAATATACTCTTTTTGGCATTTTTTTTATATAGTATTACTCTCTTACTCACTAAATGCTTCAGTTTTAAACCTAACAATTTCATCAAGCCCTAGTAGATTAAATCCTATCTTAGCAAATGATAGTGCAAGTACCCAAATAGCAGATCATCTTTTTAATGGACTCTTTAAATATGATAAAGATGGAAATGTAGTAGAGGATTTAGCAAGTTCATACTATTTTGAAGATGAAACTACGCTAATTATTAAACTAAAAGAGAATGTTTTATGGCATGATGGAGAAAAATTTAATGCCAAAGATGTTTTATTTACATATGAAACTATTATGTCACCTAAGGTTTTTAACTCTATAGTTAGTAGCTTTGAAGTAGTAAAAAGTGTAGAGATTATTGATGATTATACTATTAAAATAATCTATAAACAACCATATTATAAAGCTTTGGAGATCTGGATGAGTGGTGTTTTGCCATATCATATACTCAAAGATGAAAAAGATCTAATGACAAGTAGCTTTAATAAAAGTCCAATAGGAACAGGTCCATATAAGCTAAACTCTTTTAAGGCTTCAAGTGATATAGAGCTAATTGCAAATGAACAGTATTTTATAAAAAAACCAAATATTGATAAGATCTATTATAAATTTGTTCCAGATCCAAATACTAGCTTTTTGATGTTAAAACAAAATAGTCTTGATATAGGAGGGCTTAGTCCTATGCAAATATCAAGACAAGTTGATAAAAGTTTTTTTGAAAACTATCAGCTGATTACTCAAGAGAGTTTTGCATATACATATTTAGGATTTAATCTAAAAAATGATAAATTTAAAGATAAACAAATAAGAGAGGCACTATCTTTGGCCATAGATAGACAAGAGCTTGTAGATATACTTTTTTTAGGTTATGGCAAAGTTTGTAATGGACCTTTTTTGCCAAATACATATGCTTATAATGAAGAGGTAAAAACCCCACAAAGAGATAAACAAAGAGCAAAAGATATCCTAAAAACTTTAGGTTATGATGAAAATAATCCTTTTTCTTTTGAGCTAGTAACAAATTCAGGTAATGATATTAGAATAAATGCAGCAGAGATTATCCAATATCAGTTAAAGCAAGTAGGTGTTGAGATGAAAATAAGGGTTTTAGAGTGGCAAGCATTTTTAAATACAGTAGTTCATCCACGAAACTTTGAAGCTGTTATATTGGGCTGGTCTATGTCACTTACACCTGATGCAAAGCAGATTTGGCATAGTGGTTCAGATAAAATGGGTGGATTTAACTTTGTAGGATATCATAATCCAAGTGTTGATAAGTTGATAGATGATTCTATAGGTATTATAGATAGGGAAAAATTATCCATAGTTTATAAAGAGATTTTTAAACAAATAACACAAGATATACCATATCTATTTTTATATATTCCAGACTCTATAATGGTAGTTAATAGAAAGATTAAAAATATCGAACCAGCATTTACTGGTATATGGCATAATCATCTTGATTGGGAAAAAGAGTAACTAAGTTCTACTTCTAAAGATAACTTTGTTTCTTCCACCATCTTTTGCTTCATATAGAGCATGATCTGCACGAGATAATAAAGAGTTGATATCTTCATCTTCTTCTTTTGATGCTATACCAAAACTTATGGTTGTATTTACTATTTTTTGATTAAAATCAAAATTTATATTAGAAACAGACTCTCTTATCTCTTCCATTTTATCAATAAACTCCTTTTGTGAAGAAAAAGAAGAGATTATAGCAAATTCCTCACCGCCTAATCTTCCAAATATCTGTTTTTCATTATCCAAAAAACTACCAATTGTTGAGGTTACTTGCTTTAGTACTTCATCACCAAAGGCATGTCCATAGTTATCATTTAATAGTTTAAAGTTATCCAAATCAATCATAGCAGCAAAGATTTGCTTATCTCTACTATTTTCAAGCATAGATGTAGCTTTATTAAAAAAGTCTCTTCTATTTGAGATACCAGTCAAAGGATCAATATTTGCTAGTCGCTCAAGCTCTTTTGTTCTTTGAAGTACCTTCTCTTCAAGCTCTTGATTTAGTTTTATTAGCTCTTCATTTGTTGCTATTAACTTTTTTTTTAAGATAATAGGCATAAGAGCCTTAGCAATAGTATGTATAAGTTTATGTAAATCTAGTGGTTTTAAAACAAAACCAGCTACACCTAGCTCAATAGCTCTATGGAGATACTCCAAATCATTATAAGCTGTTGTGATGATAGATGGAAGTTCAGGATGAGTTTGTTGGATCTTTTCTATAAGATCTAAACCAGATAAAAAAGGCATATTTATATCTGTTACCAAAATATCAATTGTATCTTGATATTGTAAAAAAAGCTTATATGCCTCTTGTCCATCACTTGCTACAATAATCTTTTTCGTTGTAGCTATGCCTAAAACCATAGAAGTATTGTCTCTTATAGTTTTTTCATCTTCAACATATAGTATAGTAGTGTTTTTTAAAATTTCTTTAACCATAATTATACTTAATTTTAATCTTATTATGCTATTGTATATTAACTATTATAAAAGTAAGATTATTAAAGATTATAATATAAAGGATTAAGTTTGACAAGAGTAGTATTGTTTGATTTAGATGGAACACTTATAGATTCAACAGATGCAATAACAGGAACATTCAATTATGTTTTTGAACAAAAAGAGTTTATAGATAAACCAAATATTGAAAAGATTAAGGCATTGATTGGATATCCATTGGAGATAATGTTTGAGAGTTTAGGGGTAAGTCCAAAGCATAGTAGTGAGTTTGTTGATCTATATAGACAAAGGTATAGAGATATATCTTGTGAACAAACGATTTTATTAAAAGATTCTATTAAGAGTTTGGAATTGGCTGCAAGTTTTGCTAGAT
>Ga0265294_10006416_pt1 | contig 14120 bp, 11 predicted proteins | sample MunlanPumphouse3_FD_192504 | JGI IMG/M metagenome (GOLD analysis project Ga0265294, IMG submission 192504) | Groundwater microbial communities from a municipal landfill in Southern Ontario, Canada - Pumphouse #3 | ecosystem: Environmental > Aquatic > Deep subsurface > Groundwater | place... | reverse complement strand
CCACACCCTCTTTTTTTGCTTTGTCTATGAGGTAGATGGAGCGCGGTGATGCGATCGCTTTAAAAAGCACTTTTATCTTGAAATGGCGCGCTATCTCGATCATACGGCTCACGTGTAAAACCTCGCTCAAATCGGGGATGCCCGGGAGTCCCAGCTTCGAGCTTACGTCTCCTTCGAGCATCACGCCGTTGTTGATAAGGGAGTTGTCTTCCGCTTTACAAAAGAGGGTTACGTCGTACATCTGCACATATTCGGCGATTTTAATCGCAAGATTGTTTTTGGCAATCGTACTCATATAAGGAGCTACCGCACCTTTTTTAAGCAAAATCGCGATGTTGCTGAGACTCGTATCCTCTTTAAGGGTGTTGAGCATCATATCGACTTTGGCACCCTCAAGAGAGTGCAAAGCGTTTTGGGCAAACTCCAAAACCACTTCGTTGTCGATGGCGGGGGTTGTCGTGGGGTTGAGCACCACATGCCCTATACCGCCGCGAAGTGCCTCTTTTGCGATCTCTTTGATGTTTTTGGCATTGAGCGTTGCGTCGTTTAACGTGACGTTGGTATCGACCAAAAGGGGGAGAAAGTACGCACCTTTGGCATCGAAACTCTCATCTCCTTGCAGCCCCTGCCCTATCTCGGCGATCACTCCTTTTTCGATACGGACATCGGCATGCTTCTCGCCGTAAGCATCACACACGATTGCGTTTTTTATTACCATTTCAACCACCTTTGCTATAATGCTGCAATTATAAAAAAAGAAGGCTTAGAGTTGCGTTTGTTTCTTACTCTTTTTTTTCTCTTCTTGCTTGCACATGCCAAGACCCCCTACGAAAGGGGCAAAGAACTTTACATGCAAAAGGGGTGTTTTTCTTGCCACGGCAACAACGCCGAGGGGATGCACAACTACCCCCGTCTGGCCAACCGCGCCAAAGGTTTTTTAGAGTACAAGCTCAAACGTTTTCGCGAAGGGCTCTCGGATAACCAACAGCAGGAGATGATGATCCCTTTTGCGTTGGCGCTAAGTGATAGCGACATCGAAAATCTCGTGGTATTTATGCATGAGTTCGTCGAAGAGAAAAACAAAGAGCGTTACGACGACAGCTATAAAGTCCACGGAGACGGAGGTTCATGAAACTACTGGTAAGCGCACTCGAACACTCGGCAAACGTTCACTTGAAATCGCTCAAAAAAGAGCTCGGCGACGAGGTGGAATTTTTGGGCATTTTCGACAAAGAGCTCGGAGAGAGCATCATCGATCTGCGTTCGCTCGCCATCATGGGGTTTGTCGACGCACTCAAAAAACTTTGGTTTTTCTACAAACTGCTCAACCGCATGGTAGAGCTAGCCGCCGACGCCGACAAAGTGCTGCTTATTGACTCTTCTGGATTTAACCTCCCTTTGGCAAAAAGAATCAAAAAAAAGTACCCCGACAAAGAGATCATCTACTATATTCTCCCCCAAGCGTGGGCGTGGAAACCAAAGCGCATCCCCGTTTTAGAACGAACCATCGACAAATTGGCGTCGATTTTGCCCTTTGAGAAAAACTACTACTCCAAAAACGCCCCCATCACCTACGTGGGGCACCCGCTACTCGATCAGCTCAAAGAGTTTAAACAAACACTGAGTCCCGAGGTAAGGCATGTGGTGTTTATGCCCGGAAGCCGCAAAGGGGAGATTAGTAAGCTGATGCCCGTTTTTAAAGAGGTGCGCACGCAACTTGACGTACATGCCACGCTCGTGATCCCCGCGCATTTTACCCCCGAAGAGGTTGCAAACCTTTACGGCGATGTTTCGATGTTTCACATATCGCACGATCCGCACAAAACTCTCCTCGAGGCGGATTTCGGCTTTATTTGCAGCGGCACGGCGACTTTGGAAGCTTCGCTGATCGGGATACCGTTCGTGCTTTGCTACATCGCCAAGCCGCTCGATTATTTTATTGCCAGCCGTTTGGTAAAACTCGATTATTTGGGGCTTGGGAATATCATGTTTTCGCAGTTTAACGACCGCGCCATCCACAAAGAGTTTATTCAAGACACGGTCACGGCGCAAAATCTTCTCAAAGCCTTTAGCGAGATCGACCGCGACCACTTTTTGGAAGACTCCAAAGCGCTCCGCGCTTATTTAGGGCACGGAAGTTCCAAAAACGTCGCAAAGCTCATACGAGAGGTATAAGCGCCGCGCCTTAGCGGATAAGAATCTCTTCGATGTCGCCCACGCCGTGGCGTCTGCCAGAAAACTGATCGACCACTATCGGAGCGTTGTGTTTACAGTAGTCCGATTCATACTCCGTATACAGCTCCGCCATGTAGTTGTCTGCACCGTAAAACTTGTTTTGCAAAGAGGGTATTTTTGCTTTAAGCTCGGCATTCACCTGCTCGGCGGGGAGAGAGACGCTTTTTGTCTCCCCCGCTCTAAGCGTTATGCTCGTATGAAACATATCCTCAAGCGTCGCAAGCGATTCGTATTTTGTTTTTAAAAGACTAAAGCTAAGCATACGAATTTTAAACTTTGCCGTGTAAGCCCCCATATTTTTCACCGTGTAGGTAAGCCCGCTAAAGTACATATCGACGTCTACGACCTCCCCAGAAGGTCGGCTCGGAAGAAGCGTATGTTCTAAAACCTCAGAAGTTAGCGGGTCTTTCACCTCGAGCACCACCTTGCTAAGCGACGAACACTCCGCCATGCCAAAGGCATAGATGCCCCCTCCATCGCTTGAGATCACACCTGCAGCGTTTACGGCGATGGGAGTCGTATTGGTCGCATTTTCCCCCACCACCGCAGGACGATTCGCGACATAATAAAACGGTCGCACCTGCAACCGGTTTGCAGGCACTACGCGATTGCCCTTGTTTGCAACCCATAGGCTGTACGCACCGCGCCCTCGGTACTCGGCTTTGGTTATGCTTAGTTTTTGTTGTGTATCTTCTACTTCAAACGACGCAGGGTCTTCTATCTGCGAAAACGCTCCGTCTGCCTGTGCGATCACCTCTGCGGCAGACTTGGGCAGATTGATCGTTTTTGAAACGGATGCGTTGTTTTTCTTATTGAAAACGATCACCTTCAGCTGAGAGGCATTTTCCAGTCTCTCCCAGTTTTGGCGCGTAAAAACACGCATATCGCCCTTTTGGCTTGCAGGGGTAGAGGTAATGGCCGAACCCGCCTCCCCCAAAATGCGCCCCCCGATCATCTGATAGGCGCGCACCTCCAACTGATCTTTGGCAATACGCCCGCCTTGATTGAGAGTCGTAGCGTACCACGACATCGAGGTACCGTGATCGACGATTTTTATCTCATCGATACTGAGCCAAAGCCTCTGATCGGGAGTCACTGCGACGTTCTTGTGCATCGCGTCGTAAATCTCTTGTACGTTTTGGGGCATCTGCAAAGGCGCACCCGACGCAACTACGGCGGCAAACAAACAGCTTGCCGCAACGACTCGTAACCGATTCGATGTTTTATAAACTCTCTTTAGCATAACCACCCTCCTTCGATGAGCAAGGGTTTATTATAACACGAAACCTGCGTCGCTCCTAAAAAGCGGCGGCGCTATTGGCTCTCTATCCTCGACAACATGCCATCTACAAAGATAAACCGCACCCCATCGACGTCGATAACATCCCTCTCATCGACGATAAAAGCATCTTTATATGTGCGACGTAAAATATGGAGCATATCTTTTTTGGAGTAACGTCGGCTCTCTTGAACGATCAGCTTACCGAGCATCGTAATCGCTTTTGTTTTTGCATCGAGGCTCACTTGTTTATACCCCTGTGTTACGATCATATCAACCACGGTAAAAACCCAAAAAAGGTTCGTAACTACGAACAATCCTAAGAAAGTAAAAAACAACCATTTCCATTTTTGCATTTGATTCCTTTATAGCATAACACGTTCGCTAAGACTTTTTATGTTCACCCTCAAAATACATTTTTCCGTACCCTTGGAGTTCTTTAGTTAACACAATCTTTTCTTCTTAATGCAGATTTACATCTACCACTTGTAGATATATGAATTCCCATCGAGACGATGGGAACTAGTGGAAAAATTTTAATTTTTTGTTGTGTTGCTCAATGCAGCAGATGACTAGCGGGTGTTCAGCCCGCGCCACCGTTATCTTGAGAAATAGTTTTGCCCATTAGGATAAACTATTTTTCTCCTAAATTTTGTTAGACATTGATTTACCAAGATAGTTCCCAATCAAGTGCTTTTTTATTTAATAATGGGCATTGAAATTTAATAACAGGTGAGTTTGCTTCTTTTTTATAAAAACTAATAGTTTTGTTATTATCTACTGGTTTAAACTTATCTTCTAGATAAAAAGGATTTATCCAAACTCTTTTGGAATCTATAACAGCTTCAATATCTCTATGTGTGTCAACAAATAAGCTTAATAATAATTTAGGACTTGACTCTCTCATCCTACCAGTTAATATTACTTTGTTTGATTGTATTTGTATTGGGTTATAGTGTCCCAAACACTCTTTCCCAAAACATAGTTCAAATTTCCCATTTATATGTACATTTTTAGATGTCGTTTTTTCATTTACATATATTATTGATTTATCTAAAATATAGGCTTGACTACTATCTTCAAATATTAGTTCTATTGGAGAATTACAGTTATCATATACAGTTGTAACTGTATAGCCACCTCCTTTACAACCCTGTAAAATAATTAAACAAAAAATTGCAACAATAATAATATTTTTCATTTTCATCCTATTTTCTAACGGTGGAGCGGGTCATTGACACGCCAACGATGTTGTGCTGCTCAATGCAGCCGCTTGTTATCTGGTGCGCAGCAGCAGATGACTAGCGGGTGTTCAGCCCTCTGATTTGTTAGACAATGATTTATTCAGGACAACCATTTTCTCTGCACTTTACGTAAAAATCTAATTCTCTGATTCTGTTTTTTGTTCTTGCTATCATACATCCCGAATATTCGATGTACCACAAAGAACCACCTTCGGATTGTGGTCCAGCAGAATATGCACAATCTTTATCTCGAAAATTTATCCATGCTCGTTGCGCTTCTTTTAGTCTTGTTTTGTTCGGTTCCTGAAGGTGCTCAATCTGGATAGTGTAAAGACGATTCAGTTCGTGATCATAATATTCGTATTCACTACTGAAACAATCCATTGGTGGAATACCACTGTCTGATATACATTCCTCGCGTTGAACATATTCGTTTGCGAGTAGTGAATACACGAATAGCAAGAAAAAAATAATAATTCTCATTGTTTGCTTCCTTTGTCTAACTATTTATTCAACGAACATTATATGTTAAACAGCTTGAAATTTGCTAAACAAACGACACAAAAATTGTTAGTTTAAATGATAAAAACATGAATAAAATGCAATAATTTTGTTGTTTTTTGAATAAATCAATTAAAATCTTCAGAATATCGATATACATTTAAAAATATTTTTTGCGTTATTTGGACATTTTGTCGTTTAATTATTAGGAGCTCATGATGAAGAAAAAACTACTTGATATTCTCCGTGACAAGATTAGATATAAGCATTACAGTATTTCTACTGAGAAAACTCATGACATGTAAAAACTCTTACATGCCATGAAAGCATCGCCCTACTTCAGCTTCTCTCTAACGATTTTCACCGCTTCGACCATGTTAATGAGGCTTGGTTTCACTTCTTCCCATTTGCGGGTTTTGAGGCCACAGTCGGGGTTGATCCAGAGTTGCTCTTTTGGGAGCACTTCTAGGAGGAGTTCGATTTGGCGTACCATCTCTGCAACACTTGGGACTCTTGGTGAGTGGATGTCGTACACGCCCGGTCCTACCTCTTGTTTGTAGCCGACCTCTTTGAAGATTTTTAGTAGTTCGTTACCGCTTCTTGCGGTCTCGATCGAGATGACATCCGCGTCCATCGCTTCAATGGTTTTAATGATGTCGTTAAACTCGCTGTAACACATGTGGGTGTGGATTTGCGTCTCTTTTTTGGCACTAGAGACACTTATCTTAAAGTCACGTACTGCCCAGTTTTCATACGTCGCTATCTTTGTTTTTCGTAGCGGGTAGCCCTCTTTAAAGGCAGCTTCGTCTACTTGTATCATCTTGATGCCTGCATTTTGTAAATCGTCTACTTCGTCGCACAACGCTACGGCGATTTGTTTGGAGACTTCGCTTCTTGGCATGTCGTCGCGTACAAACGACCAGTTGAGGATGGTTACAGGTCCCGTGAGCATCCCTTTCATGATTTTGTCGGTTTTGCTTTGGGCGTAGCTTATCCACTCCACCGTCATCGGTTTGGGGCGGCTGATGTCACCATAGATAAACGGCGGTTTGACGCATCGGCTCCCGTAGCTTTGCACCCAACCGTTTTGGCTAAAGCCGTACCCTTGTAACTGCTCCCCGAAATACTCCACCATGTCGTTACGCTCAGGTTCACCGTGCACAAGCACCTCCAAACCGCACGCCTCTTGAAATGCCACACACTCGTCGATGTAATTTCTCATCTCTTGCTCATACGCTTCTTTGGTGATGGCATGTGCTTTATAATCAGCTCTGGCTTTACGCACTTGCGGCGTTTGAGGAAACGAACCGATGGTCGTCGTCGCCAAATCGTCGTAGCCTAAAACCTCTCTTTGGATTTTGATGCGCTCCTCAAAAGCACCCTCACGAGCAAATACTTTGAGGTTTTGTACGCGCTCTTGCACCGCTTTGTCGTGGATGCGCGTAGAGGTTTTGCGTGAGAGTTGTGCCGTTTTGTTGGCATGTAACAACTCTAACTCATAACTATTGAGGCTCTTTTTTCCCTCGTGAAATATCTGCGACACAAGCGCGATTTCGTCCAGTTTCTCCACCGCATAAGAGAGCCAATTTTTAAGTTCACTATCCATCTTCTCTTCATACTTGAGTGTAAATGGGGTGTGAAGCAGTGAGCATGAAGAGCTGACATAGACACGCTCGCTCGGTACTATAGAGGCGATTTTGTCCAGAAGTGCCACCGTTTTTTCGATGTCGTTCTTCCAGATATTACGCCCGTCCACGACACCCGCTACAAGGGTTTTACCGCTTTGTGCGATAATCTCTAAAGAGTCAAAATTTTCCTCTCCGTAGAGAAAATCCAGCCCGATGGCGAAGATAGGCGTATGCACCAAAACCGCCGTCGCCTCCTTGGCATGTTCAAAGTAGGTGCTTACCACGATGTCGATATTTTTCGCTACATGCCCAAGGGTGTCATAGGTTGGTTTGATGAGGCTTAGAAGTTTTACGTCCAAATCTTTGACAAATATCGGCTCGTCGATTTGCACTAAAATAGAGCTATCAAGTGCACCTATGATCTCCAAAAGTTCCACGTAAAGCGGCATGATTTTTCCATAAAGCCCGTAAACGTCTCCGCCGTCTGCGCGCTTTGAAAGTCCCAAATAGGTAAGCGGTCCGATGATGTTTATCTTTGGCGTGATGCCGTAAGCCTTTGCCTCACGGTACTCTTTGATGATTTTACTTGCATCGAGTTTGTAGCTATCTTCAAGCGAGAGTTCTGGCACGATGTAGTGGTAGTTGGTGTTGAACCATTTGGTCATCTCCATCGCCGTGCGCTCTTTATCACCGCGCGCCATCGCAGAGTAAAGCGCCTCATTTTCCAAGCCTTTAAAGCGCGCAGGAATAGCTCCCAACATCACCGAAGTGTCTAGCATGTTGTCGTAAAGCGAAAAATCATTACAACTGATGCAGTCGATGCCCGCGTCGTTTTGGTACTCCCAATGACGCTGCTTGAGTTCAAGCGCCACGTGCTCCACCTCGCTAAACGCAACCTCTTGTGCCCAATACTTCTCTAAAACTCTTTTTAATTCTCTTTGCTCCCCGATTCTCGGGAAACCAATAACGTAATTTTTTGACATAGTTCATCCTTATTTTTTTAAAACAAATATGAATCTTCATGGCATGCATCATGGCATGTAAAATGAAAAAAACTCTCATAGTAAAAACGTAAATAGATTAAGCCTCTTTCATAGTCTACAAACTAAATTCCGTGTCAAGCACGGAATGACGGAAAGTATAAGATTTCGTCACCCTGAACTCGATTCAGGGTCTAGGTTTTGCAAGAGGTATATTAAAAAAACAAAGGAGGATGCACGCCGCTACGACGAAACGCGAAATGGGTCGTATAGTAAGGGCATCGGGGGATAAAATGGTTTAAAAGCAGAATCAGGCGTATACGAATTTTAAATATACAGTTGCAATGGCAGGGTTTGTCGGTTCGCAAAATCGCGGTTGTCTGGAGCAGATCATCGGGTGGCGACTCTTCGGCATCCTCTTCAAAAGAGCACGACGCATAAAAACAGTCGCGCGCCGAAGCTACTTGGCTCTCCAGTCTATTGGCAACGCTGTAGGCAAGGATGGCAGAGAGGGTGAAATAATTTTTACCGAAACCGCGAACTGTTCTCACATGCCATCCTTTTAAAATTTTTGCGTGATTATACCCTATTTGAGATTATTTTATATATTTTCATGCCGGCTAATATTTAAAATCTATTTTCATATTTAATCCTAATATCTTAAAATACATTTTAAACTTTTATGCTATGATTCATAAAACATTAAAGGACTTTTAGTGATAAAATATATTCAAAACAAGCAAATTCGCAATATTAATGCGGTAAATTTAGATTTTCAACGCGATGAGTATCTCTCAAAACTCACGTCTAAAAATCGGCTTGTAGGTTTGATCGGGCAAAGAGGCGTGGGTAAAACGACCCTATTGCTCCAATACCTAAAACAACATTTTAAGCCTTTTGAATATCTCTATTTTAGTGCCGATGACGTCTATATCATCAACAGTTCCCTTTACGATATTGCCGATGAGTTTGTAAGACTCGGAGGAAAAGTCGTTGTTATTGATGAGATTCACAAGTACCAAAACTGGGCGAACGAGCTCAAATCGATTTACGACAGTTTTCCTGAACTTCTTATCCGTTTTAGCGGTTCTTCTATGCTCAATATTTTAAATGAAAAGTTTGATTTAAGTAGGAGATGCGTAATAAGTTATGTCAAACCTCTAAGTTTTAGGGAATTTTTAAAACTTTCACAAAACATCCACTTGCCTCAGCTCAGTTTTGAAGAGATTTTAACCGACTACAACACCCTAAGTGTCTCGATGGCTTTGGAACATCCGATGCTCTATAAAAGCTTTTTGCGTTATTTGCAAATAGGGTTTTATCCGTTTTTTATAGAGGATGAAACGGAATATAAAAATAAACTTTTTAATGCATGCCAAAAGATTATCAACGAAGATATTCCATCACTCAATAAAATAGAATACACGCATCTAAGTATCTTTAAAAAATTTATAGCAAAACTGATCTATGCCAAAGTACCTCTCAAAGTCAATATCGCCGAATTATGCCGTGAATTTGGCGTTTCACACCCCACGCTTGCAACCTATTTGGAGATTTTAGAAAATACAAAACTAATCAAACCGATCAAAAAACACTCAAAAAATATTTCAAAGAAACCTGAAAAACTTCTTTTTGGGAATACCAATCTTCTATATACGTTTGCCGACGAGTTTGGCATCGAAGCGGAGATAGGAACTGTTCGGGAAACCTTTTTTGCAAGCTGTTTTGAAACAATTTACTACAGCGACGTAGGAGATTTTACAGTAGAAGATTACATTTTTGAAATCGGCGGGAAAAATAAAAAATTCACTCAGCTTAAAGACACCCCAAAGAGTTATCTCGTTATAGACACGGACTACACTATGGAGAAAAACAAAATCCCCCTTTGGCTTTTTGGGCTTTTATAGTAAAGATGAAGCGTAACCCCTTTATTACATCACAAGTCCATAACATACAAGCCGCTTCTTAAGAATTAAAAATAACATTTTATGTTATATTTGTATTTTTTTAAGGAGAGGATTTTGGCTATAATATTTATAAGTCTAGCAATAGCATTTTTCCCTTTTTTGATTGTATTGTATCTTTTCGGTGCGCACTATCTTTATTTTCCTTGGATTCGCTTAGGGCTTATACTCTTGGGTATCGGTATGTATCTTTTTTTCAACCTTGCCCGAAAAAAATACACAAAACGCCATGAGTGGTTTGATGATCTTGCGCTGATGCAAAACAACTTCGGCGGCACAACCTACTATTCTAAAATTTCATACGATAATGCAGGCACAATCGCCGCACTTCATTTAAGCATAGAAGAGATATACGGCTACGATTTTTCTTTCAAGTTTGAAAGCCGTTTTGAGAGATTTTTCAAATCTTTTGGATGGAGTACGGAGTGCCAAAGCGGTAAAAAAAAATTTGATGCAATGATTTATGTAATTTCCGACGATTCTTCTTTGTGCATCAAACTAAAACAAAACGAAACGTTGAGAGAAGCAATTTATACGCTTTTTTCGTTTGCACGTTTACAAGGAATAGAGATTAAAAAAGTAGAATGTTTCGACGGACGGCTTGTACTCGAAGCAAAAAATAAAAATAATCATTTAGACGATACGCAAGCAAAATCTTTTTTTCAAAATAGTATCCCTCATCTGCAAAACATTGCAACTTTTTTTCCGTCCAAAGAATCCAAAAACACACCCATTTATAGAGAAAAAAGTGCCAAGATAGGGTTTATATTTCGTGTTTTTGCTATAGCACTTTTACTGAACGCTCTGATTATCTTTTTCTTAGATTTACAGCACATACAACCGCTTCCTAAGCTTCTTGAACCGATGCATCTTTTCCCGCATGCATTTGTCATAACATCATCGATTGTTTTACTGTTATTGACACTTGCATTTTTATATTTACGTAAAAGTTCTCGTTTCTCACCCGTATTATTGGAAATTTTTACACTTGGAACGCTAAGTATATTTCTCTCATCGATAATAGAATTAAGAGAATTCAATATATACCTTGACCGTTCAAGCCCTGAGCTTCATCACGTCAAGGTGCTTAAAAAAGTCAAGCAAAGAGGGTCGAGAGGTCCTTCGAAATACTATCTCTTTCTTTCAAATTTTAACGGTGAAAACCAAGAGAGAAGAATAGGTGTTACAAACTCTTTCTATAATCAAGTTACAGAAGGGTCTATACTTGATTTGTATCTATACCAAGGATTTTTTGAATATCCTTGGATCGATATCAAGCATCAAACAACGCCAACTATTTAACGGTTCGCTTTTGCGTTCTCAAGTTCTTGCATAAAATCTTTAACGTTCATGCCGCCGTCTATGCGCCCTTTTTTAATCTCGTGGGCATTCATAAAATGAAACGTAGGGGTTCCTATGTAGGGAAGCCCGTCGGGGATGAAATCGTTGTGGATATCAAGATAAACGGGGATAAAGTTTTGCGCTATCTCGCTCTCTACTTTGGCATCTTCAAACACGATATCTTTCATATATTCGCACGCGGGGCAATCCTCGCGCGAGAGCATTACCATCACGAGTTTATTTGTTTTTTGCGCCTCTTCTAAAGCGGCATCGAACTCCACCCATTTTAGATCCGCAAACAGCGTACATGCCAAGAGCCCTAGCCCTGCTACTATTTTTTTCATTTTTGACTCCTAGATTTGGTTGAGATGATCTACAAACGGCTGCGGCTCTATAAAACCGATGATCGTTTTTGATTTGATAAGTTTGCCGTCCTCGCCGAAGAATAAAATGGCAGGGGGTCCAAATACGCCGTATTTTTTACTAAGCGCTTTCTCTTTTTCGGTGTTGTCGGTTACGTCGGCTTTGATAAGCACGAATTCTCCCATTTTGGCTTGTACGCCGGCGTCGCTGAAGGTGACTTTTTCAAGCTCTTTACACACCGCGCACCACTCCGCGCTAAAGTCTAAAAGGATTTTTTTCCCTTTGTTTTTTGCCAAAAGCGCGTCAAGCTCCTCGATGGAGGTGATCTTTGTAAAGGTCGGTTTTTTGGTCTGAGCGACCTCCCCCGCATATACCGCTTGGGGTTTTAAAAACTCCAAGGGGCGCATCATGCTTTGTGAACCGCCGAGCGTTCCGATAAAAAGCGCTATAGAGTAAAGAAGCGTAATCACCGCGACGCTGCGTTTGAAGATATGGGTCTCTTTCTCAAACGCGCCCAGATAGATGGCAAACCCTACCCCGAGCATCGACCATAACAGCATCGTTACATACGGCTCTACGACGCGCTCAAGCATCCAGATAGCAATGCCGAGCATCATCACCCCGAAGATCGCCGTGACCATCGTCATCCAGTGCCCCGGTTTGGGCATAAATTTTCCTGCACCCACACCCACGGCGATAAGCGGTACGCCCATCCCGAGACTCAAGGCAAAAAGCGCCATACCGCCAAAAACGGCGTCCCCCGTCTGCCCTATGTAGACCAAAACGCCCGCCAAAGGTGCCGCAACACAAGGTCCGACGATTAACGCGGACAAAAAGCCCATAATCGCTACGCCAGCAACCCCGCTGCGGTTGGTTGAAGAGCTTACGCGGCTTACGATAGAATCGGGGAGTTTGAGCTCGTAAAATCCGAACATGCTAAGAGCAAGTGCCACGAACACCCCTGCAAATGCGTAGATGACGTAAGGGTTTTGCAGCGAAGCTTGGAGGTTCGAACCGAACAACCCCGCCAAAACACCTGCGATGGTATACGCGATTGCCATAGCAAACACGTACACGAGAGAAAGGAAAAAAGCGCGTTTGGTCGTGAGCCCCTCCCCCTGCGATACGATCACCCCCGAGATGATGGGGATCATCGGGAATACGCACGGCGTTAGCGAGATAAGCACACCTATTCCGAACAGAGTCAAAAGACTCCAAAAGATACTTTGCGTCGCCAAATTTTGCGCGATAGAATCGACCTCGGAGAGCTCTTGCGTCGCTTCTTTTTGCGCGCCTACAAGAGGAATATCGAGTGATTTTGCCTCTTTTGTCGCAACTGCCTCTGCATTTGAGAGTTTTGCAGTATCGACCGCGAACGTAAATGTTTTCTCAAGCGGTTCGTAACAAAGCCCCTGCTCCGAGCACCCTTGGTAGCGCATCTCAAAAACAACGTTTTGTTCGCCGCTAAGGGTTGCATCTTTTGCCAAAGTCACGACAAACACAGGTGAAGTAAGGTACACCATCTCTTCATGGTGTTCTACCGCTTTTGGTTTTTCCGCCTTTGCGATCGTTATGCCTTGAGGCTCTTTTATAAGCAATTCCACTCTATCTTCATACAAGTAGATATCTTTTGCCAAAGTAATACCCGCTTCGATCTGCATCGCATCGTTTATCTTGGCATGTGGCACAAATGCCTCTTCGGGCATTAAAAATTTAGGAGGTGCGGCAAAAAGGGCGACCGTCCAAAGGAGTAAAAAAAGGAGTTTTTTCATAGCAAGCTCTTCTTTGTGGATAAATTTGTATGATTATAATAAAAGATAATGACGCAAAAGTTAATTTTGGAAATTATATGAAACTTTTTTCGTAACCCATTACCTAGATTCCGTGTCGAGCACGGAATGACGAGGTGCACAAAGTTTCGTCACCCTGAACTCTAAAGAAACATTTTTGCTTTGCAAAAAGCGGTTCCCTTGTTTTGATTCAGGGTCTAGGTTACTCGGTTATATTTTTCAAAATACTCTCAAAATCTTTTTGCGCTTTTAAAAGCACTGCCGTCGCCTCTTTGTGATCTACAAGCGCGCTGCTCATCCAGTTATACACCGCAGGGAACCCTACGACGATTTTAGCTTCATCTTTTTTCTTGTACACCATCGTCGTACACGGTGCAAAAGCGGCAGCTTCGGGGCGTGTTTTTGCCACGGTGTAGATCACTTCGAGTTTGCAGATAGAGTAGTTGACGTAAAAATCGTACACGCTCTCCTCTTCGTTATGGGTGATTTTGTCGTTAAAGTCCATGTAAGAAGGCATAACAAAACCAAAAGGTTCAAACCCCGACTCAAGCGTCATCTCAAAATCCTCTTTGGCACTCTCCCAATCATCCCCGTCGATCTCTAATTCGTACTGCGTCACAAGGGCACGGGTTTCTTGCAAAGGAGTTTGAGTGTTTGTGTGCACCGCGTTTGGAAAGCTTTTTTTGATCGCTTGCAAAAAATCTGCTTCTATCTGCTTTAAAATCGGATCTTGCAACCCTAAAATCTTGGCATGTGCTTCGGAGGTTAAAAGAGAGATATGGATCGTATCTTCGT
>Ga0265294_10006415_pt1 | contig 14121 bp, 15 predicted proteins | sample MunlanPumphouse3_FD_192504 | JGI IMG/M metagenome (GOLD analysis project Ga0265294, IMG submission 192504) | Groundwater microbial communities from a municipal landfill in Southern Ontario, Canada - Pumphouse #3 | ecosystem: Environmental > Aquatic > Deep subsurface > Groundwater | place... | reverse complement strand
TTTATGATGAAAGAATATCGCTCCATCTTGGATATGTCTTATTCCAGCAATAACTTCACATAGTTCTTTTTGACCATGTCCGTTAATTCCAGCAATACCCAATATTTCACCTTTTCTAAGGGAAAATCTAACATCATCAAGAACTTTAGTTCCTTCTTCGTTAACACATCCGACACCTTTCAATTCTAATATTGTTTTTGTAAAATCAGTAGTCACCTTTTTAATATGTAAATCAATGGGTTGACCTACCATATATTCACATATTTGTGCAGTGTTTACTGCAATCGTATCCTTAGTTACTATTGATTTTCCTTTTCTAAGGATAGTTATTCTATCGGTAATTTCTAATACTTCATTCATTTTATGAGATATGAAGATAATAGAAATACCCATACTTTTCAAATTACGCATAACAACAAATAAATTTTCAATTTCTTGTGGTGTTAAAACGGTAGTTGGTTCATCAAAAATTATCAATTTAGGATCCATTGATAATACTTTAAGTATTTCAACTAATTGTTTTTCACCCATACTAAGATCAGATATATTTTTATCTAAATCTATATTTATTTTATACTCTGCGGCTTTCTTTTTGAAGAAGCTGACAGCTCTTTGTCTATTTAAGAAAAAAGTGCTTGAACGACCAAGCAACAAATTATCTAGTACATCCATAGTTTCAATAAGTTTGAAATGTTGATGTATCATAGAAATTCCTAATTTGATACTATCTTTAGGAAATTGAAATTTAACTTGGTTTCCTTCAAAAAACATTTTTCCACTGTCAGGAATATATATACCAGATATAATATTCATAAGGGAAGATTTACCAGCTCCGTTTTCACCTAGAACTGCATGAATCTCCCCTGTTCTTACTTCAAAATTTATCTTATTACATGCAATAACATCACCAAAAGTTTTGGTGACGTTATGCATACTCAATAAATTATTATTATTCATTAATCTAAAACGGATACTCCAGCAACATACCAATTAAGTGCTCCAGTTAAGTAACCTGCGTCACAACCTTCTCCACAATCATAGTAATATTTACCATCTTCCTCTGTTACACCCTCGATAGCTACCCCATCACTATCTACATTACTTGCTACTTCAATTTTACCAGCAAATAATACTTTTCCATCTTTAAATTCTTGTATATTTTCATCAATAACACTTTGTGTATTAGCAGGTAAGTTTTCGTTATCTGTGTTTGTTGTTACGCCAACAATACCAGTTTCGATTCCACCCCAATAGCTACCTGTTGTCCAAGTACCATCATACACTGATTTGATTACACTTGCATAATATTCTCCAAAGTTCCAAACAGCGCTACAAAGATTAGATTGAGTTGCTCTGAATGCCATATCTGAATGATATCCGATGCAATAAACATTTTTTCCAGCTTCATATGCTTCTTCAGCAGCAACTTGTGGTTTTGTAGTATCTTGATGTTGAGCTATCATATGACAACCATCATCAATTAATGCTTTTGCTGTAGAATATTCTGTATCTGGATCATACCAAGTTTTTGTATATTTAATTTCTACTGTTGCAGCAGGACAAACTGATTGAAGTCCCATTGTAAATGCATCTAATCCTCTAATAACTTCAGCAATAGGGAATGCTCCAACATAACCAACTTTGCATTCTGCTTCAGTTAATGTACCATCAGCTACTAATTCATTGAATTTCATACCAGCAATTACACCTGTAATATAACGAGATTGGTAAATTTTACCAAAGTAATTACCCATGTTGTCAGCAGTTTTATAACCACTACAATGCATAAATGTTACATCAGGATTTGCAGTAGCTTCTTCTAATGTTGGATCCATATATCCATAAGAAGTAGTGAAAATTAAATTACAACCTTGTGCAATTAAGTTTTCAATTTTTTCTTTTGCTGCAGCAGCATCAGAATCAGAAACATTTTCAATTTCAACTGTTTCAACATTAATGCCTTCTTCTGCTAAAATAGCAATAGCCTCTGTACGGCCACTGTCATGTGCATAAGTAAATCCTTCATCCCCTGGTACTCCAATGTATAAGAAACCAACTTTTATATCAGCCTCATCCTTATCTTTACAACCAACTAAACCAAATGCAACTGAAAACAACGCTAAAAATACTAATACTCTTGTGACAATTTTTTTCATTTCTTTCTCCTTTTCTCATTTTAGAATTACATGACCATTTTTAAATTCTTTGATAATTGCAGCAGAAACAACTTTAATTCCTTCAGCTTCTAGTCTTTTTCTTCCGTTTTGAAATCCTTTTTCAATAACGACAGCAACTCCTCTTACTTCAGCACCTGCTTGCTTACATAAGTCTACTAGACCCATAGCAGCATTGCCTTCAGCAAGGAAATCGTCAACAATTAAGACTTTATCTGTAGGTTTAAGAAATCTCTTATCAATGATACAATCAAATGTAGTTTTTTTGGTAAAGGAAAAGATTTTAGTAGTATAAACATCATTGATGTTTAGTACTGATTTAGTTTTTTTTGCAAAAACAACTGGTACATAATTATAAACTCGAGATACGCTCGTTGCAACAGCAATACCACTAGCTTCAATTGTGACAATTTTGTTTATGTCATTAAACTTAGGTTTAAAGAACTCAGCAATTTTATCCATCAATAATACATCAATCTGATGATTGACAAATGAATCAACTTTTAAAATATCCGAGCCAATAACTCTTCCTTCTTTAGAAATTTTTTCCTTTAATTCTATCATTACAACCTCCAAAAATAAAAAAATGGAACATCAGTCCCACGTAAATAGAAAAGTCTACCCCAAAATCATTATGATTTTGTTGCAGTTTTAGTTTTACGTAGTGCGATCATTTACGGTGTCGCGTAGAAACTCTCCCTCCATATCAGGGCAATTATACGAAATAATTGTTTTGTAAGCAGTCATTACTTACCCTCATATTTTACCTAATTAATTTATATAAATCAATATCTTTTTTTATGTAAACCCTTTTATAAGTGAATAAAAAAAAGATTCAAAAAAATATATTTTCTGAATCTCTATACTTATTTATTTAGTTTTTTTTACTTCATCTTGAACATTATCTTTTACTTCTAAATATTTTCTAACTACTTGGCTAGCTTTACCATGTGATTCAATATATAGCTCTATTCCTTTAGCCTCAATCTTATCAGCATTGCCTTTAGTAATATTATTGCATATTACTCCACTAACATTATCATTCATCAAAAAGTCCATAGCTGTGCCCTGAAGATCCACTTTTTTTATACCAATAATCATATCTTTTACAATTGTATAAGCATTAAATGTTTTAGCATCTTCTAGGTTATCAACAATATCTTCTGATTTATTAACTGGTACTACCATATTATAAATTTTAAGTGGTAATGATTCCAATTTTGTTAACGCTCTGTCAAGTTCAGTCATTTCAATGTCTTCTACTTTACCTTCATCACAAAGCTTTGTATACTTAGAATTAATAGGTATTTGACCTAATATTTCCAATTTATGTTTTTTTGCAATATCAGCTAAATGACTTTCTCCAAACACTTTAACTTTCTTTTGACATTTAGGGCATTCAATATAGCTCATATTTTCTACTACACCAAGAATTGGCACGTTCATCATATTTGCCATATTAACAGCTTTTTCAACTATCATTTCAACAAGTTCTTGAGGTGATGTCACAATTATAATTCCATCAACAGGAAGACTTTGAAATACTGTTAAGGCTACATCTCCAGTTCCTGGTGGCATATCAATGAATAAGAAATCTAAATTTTCCCATATAACATTAGACCAAAATTGCTTTACAAGGTCAGCTATCATTACCCCTCTCCAAATAATAGGATCATTAGGGTTGTCTAATAACAATTGACTAGATATTATTTGAATATCATTTTTAGAGCGATTAGGAAGAACACCGTCTTTTACTCCATCCGCAGCTTTTTCAACGTTAAACATTTTAGGAATAGATGGTCCTGTAATATCCGAATCAAGTATACCTGTCTTAAATCCCTTCTTTTGCATTAAACTAGCAAGTAGGGAGCTAACAAAAGATTTACCAACTCCTCCTTTACCACTTACAACACCAATTATTTTTTTAACAGAACTATGTTTATTGGCTTTAGCTAATAAACTTTCTGGTTGTTTGCTATCCGTTACTTTTTCATCACAATTTGATTCTCCGCAATGCGCGCAATCATGGTTACATGTATCACTCATTATTATCTCCTTCTATTATATTTTTCATATATACTTGATATTCATCAGAAAAATAATAATCATCAGTTATAGAATAGCATTTTAAATCATAAATACTGCCATCATATAACATATATCCTTTTTTCTTGATACCTTCATATACTAGATGTAATTTCTCACAAACTTTTTGAGACCGAAAATTACTAATATAAGTATTACATTCAATCCTCTTTAAACCAATTTTCTCAAATCCCCATTTTAACATCATAAATGATGCTTCAACTGCATATCCATTGCCCCAATAATCCGAGCTTATAGTATACCCTAATTCTGCTTTAAATTTAGGTGTATAACTATGCAACTCCATAGTTCCAATCATTTTATGACTTTTTTTCAATATAACTGCAACGGTACCTAACTGTCCAAATAATTTTTTGTTTTGAAAATTTTTTAAAACGACTTTTGTATATGCCTCACTTTTGTGTGGTGGCCATCCAGCTAACTTTCCTATTATAGGGTCAGATGCATATTCAAACATATCCGCAGAATCACTAATACGTGTTTCGCGAAGTATTAAACGTTTTGTTTCCATTACAGGTACTGTCCCTTTATTCAATTTCATTATATTCTAGTCCTTTTGAGTTCTTCAGCCATTTTCTTCATTTTTTCTTTATCTTTTTCTTTTATAAAAGCTATGACTTTAGGATTAGTCATTAATCTATCAAATCTTTTATAATAATCAAAATACTTAGCTAATTCACTTTCAACAACTCTGGTTTCCATTCCTTTTTTAGCTTTACGATATTGCCTAGTCGTTGGATTAAATAAAAATTGCACTCCTACTAAAAAAATTATAGCTATAACAACAGACAATGTTGAATCAAGTTTAAATACCAACATGAGTAATAGCATTAATGGTATAACAATTAAACCAGATGCAGCATATATAAAGTAAGACCAAAATTTTTTCTTTTTGTCTTTATGATTAAGTTCCGCAATACGCTTTTCTAACACATCATCCTTCATGGGATTATCAAATTTCTTAAGATATTTGAAATATCCTAAAGGAAGGCATTTACTATAATCTAGATAGCTAATTGTTGAATAAGCCATATTCATATCTGCCATTTTGTTAAGACATTGTCTTTCCATATACTCATCATTTTGTTTTCTATAGTAAACACTTAAACATGCCATGTGCCAAAAATGGTCTTCAAAATCCATTTCCTTTTGAGGAGCATGCAAAATTGTGCTGTCAACATCTTCTGTTATAAATTTTGTATAGTATTGATTATCCATAATTATCACTTCTCAAATATTTGAATTTGCTCAACCTTTTCTACTTTATAAGTTTTTTCATTGATTTCCACAACAATTCCATTTAATTGTGCTTCACCTTCATCTTCTGGATCAAAAAAATGTGTTTTTTCATTAATCATTCGATCAAATATTATTTGAGCTTTAACCCCAATAACACCATTTAACGGTCCAGTCATACCTACATCACTAATGTAGGCCGTACCTTTAGGTAATATTCTTAAATCATTAGTTGGAACATGGGTATGAGTTCCATAAATTACTTGAATTTTGCCATCATTGTACAATCCATAAGCTACTTTTTCACTTGTTGCTTCACCATGAAAATCACATATATATATATCACTTTTTACTTTATTAAGTAGCTCATCCGTTGCTTTAAAAAATGATGTCGTGTTTTCAGGATTTTTCATGAACAATTCACCAATAACTTGGAAAACAGTAATTTTAATTCCATTGTAATTCATTGTACAATATCCTGTACCTGGTGAAGACTCAGGATAATTGCATGGTCTAACTAAATTATTGGTATTCTCCATTATATTTAATATTGATTTATTTTGATAAGTATGATTACCAAGTGTTACCACATTAGCACCATGTGTCATCAACCATTTATAATGTCCTTCATTTATACCTTTTCCATGGGAAATATTTTCCCCGTTAATTATAACAAAATTAATATGTTTTTCTTCTTTAATTTTATTAATATTGTTTTCTAAAATTTTTCTTCCTAATTTAGAAAATACATCTCCTATTATTAATATATTCATAACTTCTTCTTTCTAGTATGTTGATATTTATGATTATACATCATTTATGCGTATTTTTCAACTAATTATATCTATATAAAAAACACCCAAGTGAATACCCACTTAGATGTTTCTTATTTTATGTCTTTTATTTAGCTATTTCATTAACTCTTGTTTCTCTAATAACTACTACTTTAATAGTACCAGGGTACTGAAGATTTCCTTCAATTTTAGCTTTTATATCACGAGCTAGTTTATAAGTAGTTTTATCATCTACCTTATCAGGTTTAACAATAACTCTAATTTCACGACCAGCTTGAAGTGCATAAGACTTTTCTACACCAGCAAATTCATTACAAATTTCCTCTAATTGAGTCAATCTCTTAATGTAATTTTCTAATGATTCGTTTCTAGCTCCAGGTCTTGCTGCAGATAATGTATCTGATGCAGACACTAATACCGAAATAATATTATTTGCTTCCACGTCACCATGATGGCTCGCAATAGCATTAATAACTTCAGGTTTTTCATGATATCTATTAGCTAATTCAACACCAATATCAACATGACTTCCTTCCATTTCAGCATCCATAGATTTACCAATATCATGAAGTAATCCGGCACGTCTAGCAAGTAGTTCATTTTCACCAAGTTCTGCAGCCATCTTACCTGTAAGAAGGGCTACCTCAACTGAATGAGCTAATACTGACTGACCATAACTTGTACGGAATTTTAATTTACCAATTAATTTAACTAGTTCTGGATGAATCTTACCAATTCCAACTTGGAATACGATTTTTTCACCAATTTCTCTAGTCTCAGTATCTAATTCAGATTTATATTTTTCAACTAAATCTTCAATTCTAGATGGTTGTATTCTTCCATCTTTAATCAATGTTTCCATTGTTCGTCTAGCAATCTCACGTCTTACAGGATCAAAACTAGATATTACAACAGCTTCAGGTGTATCATCAATAATTAAATCTACTCCAGTTGCTGCTTCTATTGCTCTAATATTTCGTCCTTCACGACCTATAATTCTACCCTTCATTTCATCATTTGGTAATTCAACAACAGAAACACATTTCTCTTGGATTACCTCAGTTGAATATTGTTGAATAGCATTAGCAAGAATAACAGTAGCTTTCTTTTTTGCTATTGTTTTTGCTTCTTCTTCTTTGTCTTGAATATATCCAGCTATTTCGATAGACATATCATTTTCTACTTTTTCCATTACCAATTTCTTGGCTTCATCTTCACTTAAATTTGAAATTTTTAATAATTTTTGTTCTTGTTCTTCCAAGACCTGAACACTCTTTGTGTTTCTTTGTTCAATGTCCGCTTTAAGATTATCAATATGTTTTTCTTTAGATATTATAATATCTTCTCTTTTATCTAAAGAATCGCTTCGATTATCAATTCTCAATTCTCTTTGATTAACTTTTTTCTCTAATTCAGCTACAGCGTTACGGCGAGTTTGAATATCAGAATTAGCCTCACTACGTAATTGTTGTACCTCTATCTTGGTTTCTTTGATAGTCTCTTTTTGATCTTCTTTAGCTTGCTTTCTTGCTTCTTCTAAAATAATTTCAGCAGAAGTTTGAGCTTTCTTAAATTTTTGATTAATTATATATATTCCCAATGCAAGACCTGCACCTAGGCAAATAATACCAATCAAAATTGGAAGTAGGACTTGAACAAAAACATTTAGTATTAATACATTCACGTTTTTGCCTCTCTTTCCGATTTTTGTGTTATATCACTCCAATATTATAACATAGATATTGATTATAGTAAAGAATTAATATCTTTCTTTTAGCTTTTTAATATCTTAAATATTAAAATATATAAAACATTAAAAAAAGACTACCTTTTTTATAAGTTGATAGTCTTTGTTGCTGTCTATTCGTGATTAACACTAATTATTCTGCCCGGTGAACCGATTACTGTAACATTATCAGGTATATCTTTCAATACAACTGTATCTGCTCCAATTTTAACATTATTCCCAACCTTTATGTTGCCAAGAACCTTAGATCCCGTGCCAATCATAACATTATTCCCAATAGTAGGATGTCTTTTAACAGCATCGTGACCCGTTCCACCTAAAGTAACTCCGTGGTATATTGTACAATCATCACCAATTACGGATGTTTCTCCAATTACAACTCCAGTACCATGATCAATAAATAATCTTTTACCAATTGTTGCCGCTGGATGAATTTCTATATTTGTTCTTCTTCTTGCCCAATACATTATTCCTTCGGCAATAAGCTTTAAGTGTATTTTCCAAAAAAAGTGAGCAATTCTAAAATGAAACATGACATGGAATCCTGGATAAAACAAAAATATTTGTAAAGCATGTCTTGCGGCAGGGTCTCTATCTTTTATTGACTGAAAATATTTCATTAATACATTACTCCTTTATCATTGATAAGTATTTTGCACCAAAGTCAGGTGAAACAGTTAATACTATTTTAGATTTATCTTGAGAAAATATTCTATTTGACGCAACTATATTACATCCTGTAGATATTCCAACAAAAAATCCTTTTTTTCTTAATTTATTAAATTCATTTATAGAGTCTTCAGTTGAAACTGTAACTACCCTATCAATAACATTCATATTTAAATTTTTCGGTATAAAACCGGCTCCAATTCCTTGTATTCCGTGCGGACCTTTTTTACCTGTAGTTATAATGGCAGATTCTTGTGGTTCTACTCCAATAACTTTCAAGCATGGATATACTTTTTTTAATTCCTGAGCTAAACCGCTTATAGAACCACCAGTACCTATACCCATAACCAAATAATCGATTTTGGTGAATTCATGAATAATTTCTTGAGCGCAACCTTTATATGACAATGGATTATTTATATCGTCAAATTGATTAACATAAAAATAATTTTTATCTTTAGATATGCTTAGGGCATGACTAACTGCTTCACTCATTCCGCCGCTAGCTTTCGTAAGTATAACTTGTGCACCATAGGCACGCATCATGTTTATACGTTCAACACTCATATTTTCAGGCATAACAATAATAATTTTATATCCTTTGATTACACCAACTAAACAAAAACCAATACCAGTATTACCACTAGTCGGAATAATTAAAGTGTCTCCTGGTTTTATGTCGCCATTTTCTTCATAGGTATTAATCATATTTAAGGCAATTCGGTCTTTAATACTTCCACCCAAATTAAAACCTTCAAGTTTAATATAAACGCCCTCATATTTAATAATAGGTGTATTACCTATCAATTCTGTTAATTTGGTTTTTATCATAATTACTTCCTTTTTCTTTTATTATATCATATATCCTAATAATTACAAGTTATAATACTTTCTTTGATGATTTGTAGCAATCATTATCTTATAAAAAAGGAAGCGAATTAATATTCGCTTCTTTATATTATTCTAAATTTTCTCTTACTTTTGCTTCTATTTCAGCAAATATTTCAGGATTAGCTTCTAAGAAAGTTTTGACATTTTCTCTTCCTTGGCCAATTTTTTCATCCTTATAGCTATACCAAGCACCACTCTTATCAATAATATCTTTTTCAACTGCCATATCTAATAATTCACCTGTTTTAGAAATACCTTTTCCAAACATAATTTCAATACGGGCAACTTTGAATGGAGCAGCTACTTTATTTTTAACTACCCTAACTCGAGCTACATTACCAATAAAGCCATCGCCTTGTTTAATACCCTCTACTCTTCTAATATCTAATCTAACTGTTGCATAGAATTTTAAGGCTCTTCCTCCAGATGTTGTTTCTGGACTACCAAACATAACGCCAACCTTTTCTCTAATTTGGTTAATAAAAATAGCCACAGTATTAGTTTTACTTATAATACCACTTAATTTACGCATTGCTTGACTCATTAATCTAGCTTGTAAACCGATATGACTATCTCCCATATCTCCATCTATTTCAACCTTCGGTACAAGAGCAGCAACAGAATCTATAACAACAATTGATATAGCATTGCTTCTAACTAATTGTTCCACAATTTCTAGAGCTTGTTCACCAGTATCTGGTTGAGATAAAATTAAGTTATCGATATCTACACCTAAGTTTTTTGCATATTTAGGATCAAGAGCATGCTCAGCATCAATAAATGCTGCATATCCTCCTGCTTTTTGAGCTTCCGCAATTGCATGTAATGCTAAAGTAGTTTTACCACTACTTTCAGGTCCATATATTTCTATAATACGACCTTTAGGATATCCACCTACACCTAACGCTGCATCAATTGTAAGTGAACCAGAAGATATAACATCCATTTTATCATAGACTTTATCTCCTAATTTCATAATTGAACCTTTTCCAAATTGCTTTGTAATTTGTTTAAAGGTTTCTTCTAATAGTTTATCTTTATTTGTTTCTTTTACATCCATTTTATATACCTCTACTTGTCTTTTAAGACTTCTTTATTTTTAATGAAATAATCTACACCAGATATAACAGTTAAACTAACTGCCACAATAGTTAAAATTAAGCCGGTAATATTCGCTATATTATTAACATTAAGCATACTAAGTGGCCAAGATGCCACAAGTAATACTATGACCATAACCATCTGAGATACTGTTTTTGATTTTCCCCACATGCTTGCTGCAATAACTGTTCCCTTATTAGAAGCTATTAATCTTAGTCCTGTTACAGCTAATTCTCTAGATACTATGATTATAACGGCCCAGCCTCCAAGTCTTCCAAGCTCAAGTAAATAAATCATTGTTGAAATAACTAATAGCTTATCTGCTAATGGATCTAAAAATTTACCAAAATCAGTAACTAAATGTCTTTTTCTTGCAATGTGTCCATCTAAATAATCAGTAAATGATCCTGCACAAAAGATGACTAACATTATAATATTTCCAATACTTATAGCACTAGATCCTAATGTTGTTGTTAAAAATGTTAAATGAAATTGTAATTCAAGTACTTCAATAATTATTATTATTGGTATCAATATGATACGCATAACTGTCAATTTATTCGGTAAATTCATATTATTCCTCTATTTTCCTTATAATATCTTGTGCTGCTAAATAAGCACTCGCCCAAGCAAAATGAAGATTATATCCTCCACACATGCCATCAACGTCCAACATCTCACCTAACAAATACATTTTAGGATTAACTAACGATTCAAAACTAAAAGGATTTACTTCCGTTGTTACAATACCACCTTTTGTCAATTGCGAATTTTTAAATCCATATGTATCAACAATAGTAAACTTATAATGTTTAACCAAGTGAGCAATATGTTTACTATCTAATACTTTTAGTCTTTTTACTAAATCAAAAACGAGCATTTTAGGAAATATTCCTAATAATACATCGGAATAGTTATTAATATTACTATATAAAGTAGTAAGTAACTCTTCAACTTCAGCTTCCTCTTTTTCAGCCATTAAATCCAATTCAATGTAATTATTTTTATCCACAACATAAAATCTAGAACACTCCATAATGGCTATTCCGGATATTCCTTCTTCTTTGAATTGAATTTCTCCTTGTGTCTTGTATACAACCTCGTCATCAACTAGCATAGTAGCTTTTGCCTTAATTCTAATACCTTTTAAAGATTTTATATTTTCTTCGGTTTTTAGGGCAACTAAAGCTGGATACATTTTAGATACTGTATGTCCAACTGTAGTAAGTAGGGTTTTTATATTATCGTTATACGCTATAGATCCTTTGCCTCCAAGTGCAATTACTAAATAATCACAGTGAAATAGCTGGAATATATCCGTATAAATTGAAAAATCATCACATACTTGAATTGCGCTAATACAAGTATTTGTCATGACTTTTATATCTAAATCATGTATTGCCTTAAGTAAGACGTTTAATACTGTAGTAGCTTTTCTAGAATATGGGTAAAACCTACCTTCACTATCTTCCCAACATACTAATCCTAAAGATTCAAATGTTTTTAAACAAGTTTGCAAATCAAAGGTTTTAATTGCTTGCTTTACAAAATCGTTGTTATACATATCTAATGCTGTTACATAATCTTCTAACGCTCTGTTAGTAATATTACACATACCGTTTCCGGTTTGTAATAGTTTTTTACCTATTTTATCTTGACGCTCGTATATTGTAACATCACAATCAAGATTAGCTTTTTTAATTAATATAGCGCAAAGCATTCCACTTGCTCCGCCACCTATTATACCTATATTTGTTTTATTCATTTTATCATACACCTTTTCTTACTTATTGATTATACACTATTTTCCTTAGAAAATAAAGACTTAATATATATTCAAAAAAAGTATTATAATATTGCTTTTTTTCTTGCAAAATAATTTGATTTGATATATACTGAAAATGTAAAGAAATTCGGAGGTTATTATGGCTAACATTAAACAACAAAAGAAACGTACTATTACTAATAATAAGAAGAATAAACTAAACACAAGTTTTAGTTCTTCTCTTAAAACAGCAATCAAGAACGTTGAAATAGCAGTTGAAGAAAAAAATGCACCTGAAGCTAAAGCAGCTTTACTTATTGCTGAAAGTAAATTAGATAAAGCAGTTGGTAAAGGGTTCTTGCATAAAAACAACGCTAGCAGGCACAAAGCACGTTTAACAAAATTAGTAAATTCAGTGTTAAAATAATATTTAAAGGTTTCTTAAGTGAAACCTTTTTATATTTTATAAGCCAAACAAGAACATTTCCATGGCCGAATTTTTGTCAACCTTGCCAATTTTGATATTATAATCTAAATCTCCTATTTTAATAATGATATCTTCTACTGCAGAAATTTCAAAAGACTCTGCGTCTTTCATCATATAATAAGCTCTACCACTACTAACATGTAGTTTTTCAGCAATCTCTGTTTGTCTACATCCTAAAGCTAGTAATTCTAGAGTAGAATAAATATTCTTAACGGAATTGAATATTAATCCAATTAATTGGATTTGTTCAGTTCCGTTTTTTATTAGATCAAAATAAACGTTCATAATTTTAGTTTTATCTTTTTTTATAATTGCTGCCGTTAAATCAAATACCGATGATATACCGTTTTTAGATACAACTGAAGCCACATCATGGATAGTAACCTCTGATCTTTTTCCAATATAACTAAGTAATTTAGTCACTTCTTGTTTGGCTCTTAATAAATCTGGACCAACATACTCAAAAAATAGTTCAACGGCATTAGATTCTATATGAATATTATGTATTTCAAATTGACGCATTAACCAGCCCTTCATTTCTATTTCACTCAAATTTTTAGTATTTGATACTTCAGCTTTTTGTTTTAGAGCTTTAACAACGCTTTTTCTCTTATCTAACTCTAATCCTGTAGCATTAATTATCAACACTGTTGATTCTGCGGGATTATCAATATAATTAAGTAATCCGTTTATATTAACGTCTGTCTTAGCTGTTGTTAAAAATACAGGGTTTGTTATTATAACTACCTTTTTTTGACTCATAAAAGGAAGCGTTACGGCATCGTTTAAGACGTCCCCAATATTAGCTTCACTCATATCATACCTAGTAATATTAAAAGCACCCGGTTTTGCTGAGTTAATGATCTCTTCTATTTTATTTTTAATTATTAATTCTTCTTTTCCAAGAAATAAATATATTTTTTCCATTTTATCGCCTCTATACAAAGCATTATAACATTTTTAAATGTCTTTTTCAATTGTTTAAATACGAGAAATAAAGATTAGAATTTTTAATAATAAGTTTGATAGAATATAACTCATTTGTTGAAAATACCTGCACATTTTTGTCTTTTAATCTTTGAGTAACTAAAGGACTTGGAAACATTTCGCTTTCTCCAGTCATAATTATTGCGTATTCTGGTTTAATGGCC
>Ga0265294_10006414_pt1 | contig 14121 bp, 15 predicted proteins | sample MunlanPumphouse3_FD_192504 | JGI IMG/M metagenome (GOLD analysis project Ga0265294, IMG submission 192504) | Groundwater microbial communities from a municipal landfill in Southern Ontario, Canada - Pumphouse #3 | ecosystem: Environmental > Aquatic > Deep subsurface > Groundwater | place... | reverse complement strand
GAAAAAACTATATTACTGGATAAATCTCCTAATCCATAACAAAATTTTTCTTTTCTAGAAATTTTTCCCATTATATTGCACCTTCCTTTGTGCTAAACAATGACTTAATATTAGCATATAATTTTGTCCATAGCCACAAAAAACACGATGTTGAATAGGTTGATAATTAAAGATATAATCATATATGAGGTGTAGTTATGAAGAAAATTGCAATTATTGGTGGAGGAGCTTCAGGCTTAATGGTAGCTTTGACACTAAAAAAAGAACTAGATGGTAATGTTGATGTAGAAATTTATGAAAGAAACAATAAAATAGGTAGAAAAATCTTGATGAGTGGGAATGGGAAAGGTAATATATCCAATTTTTTTGTTTCAGAAAAAAATTATAATAATCCTACTTTTGTTAAACCAATAATTGATAATTTTAAGGTAGATTCTCTTATAAAAGAATTTTTTAGTTATGGATTATCTTTAGTAAAAGATGATAGTGGCAGAATGTATCCTCAAAGCGATTCTTCAAACTCAATACTAGATATTTTAAGAATACAGTTAGATAATTATAAAGTTAAGATAAATAATGATATATATATTGATAGTTTTGAATTCAAAGACAAATTTTTTTGGATTGATAATAAAAAATATGATTATTTAGTAATAGCTGCAGGATCAATTGCTTCTAATAAAGAAGTTAAAAATAAAATTCAAGATAGCGTTGAAAAATTAGGACACTCATTTACAAAACTTTATCCTTCTTTATCGCAGATTTTAACCAATTATGATTACATAAAGAGTTTAAGTGGTGTTAGAGTAAAGGCACTAGCAAAGATTGCAATTAATGGGGAGATTATTAAAAAAGAATATGGGGAAGTTTTATTTAAGGATAAAGCTTTATCGGGAATTGTTATTTTAAACTTATCTGCTGCTCTTGCAAGAAAAACCCAAGATATGAAAATAAATAGTGCTGAAGTTATCTTAGATTTATTACCTAATTTATCTACACAAGAAGTTTTCGATATCTTATTATATAATATTAAAAATAATCCTTGGAAAACTATCGATCAGTTACTGCTTGGCCAATTTAATAAAATGATTTCTTTATCAATATTAAAAGATAGTGGCATAATTGATTTTAAAAAAAGAGTAGATTCATTAAGTGCCAATGATATTAAAAAGATTGTAGATGTAATTAAAAACTGGGAATTTAGAGTATCTATCAGTAAAGATTTAAATAATTGTCAAGTAATTTGTGGGGGAGTGGATTTAAAAGATGTAGAAAGTCCTTCTCTTGAATCAAAAAAAGTAAGCAATCTCTATTTTTGCGGAGAATTTTTGAATATTGATGGAGAATGTGGTGGTTTTAATTTACATTTTGCCTTTGCTAGTGGCTATAATGTAGCTTCATCAATTATTAAAAAAATAAATAGTGATGAAAAATAGAATAATAAAGTATATAATTTATTAGTGTGAAAAGAGGATGTATCAATGGTTTTAGCAAGTTTTATCAATGTTTTTTCAAATCCTAAAATAATTATTTCAATAGTTGTTGCACTAATATCAATTGTGTTAACTATTTTTCTAGCAAGAAAATATAAATTAACAAAATACCAAATATTAGTTTTTATTTTATTGATGCTTTTTTGGTTTTCAATAATTGTTGCAAGAGATTATCGTAAAACTTTTGCAGCAGCAAGTCTTGATGTTGGAGGTTTAGGTCTTGGAGAAGCCATGGCTGCTACTGTTGCAGCTGCTTATGGATTAATATCAATTTTTGCTAGATTACCATTTTTTGTTTTGAGTGATTTTTTCAAAAGCAGGAAGTTTTTTATTGCTTTATCATTAGTATTTACAGCAGTATCTTCATTACTTGTAGTATTTAATCCTAGTTATATCAATTTATTGATATCATCACTTGCTTTTGGGCTAGGAGCCTCATTACTTGCAATGTTTAATGTTATATTTGCTGAGACTTTTTCTCCTTCAAAGGCAATGGTCTCGGTATCAATATTATCAATTTCACCACTGCTTGGTGAGTTCTTGGTAGCGCCATTTCAATATTACGCTACACTAGATACACCTAGAAATTATTCGTTTATGTGGATAATGTCAGCCATTATGGCAATAGTATGTTTAATATTTTTATTTTTTGTGAAAGACAATAAGGCAAAAACAAGAAATTTCACATTAGCAAAATTCAAATCAGCAGTAACAAATTATAAGTTTATTACTATATGTGTTGTAGCAATATTTGTTTCTTTTATTAAATTTTCAACAAGTGGTTCTAATATGACAAATTTTGCTAACATCTTAAATATGGATCCATTGCTGGTGGCTTATTTAGGTGTTGTTTTTTCAGTTACTCAACTATTTTCTGGTGTGTTAATGGGCACTGTTTTAACTAAAAAAATAGGTGTTAAAAGTACATTAATACTTGGTATAGCCTTAAGTTTTATTTTTTCATTAGTAGGAAGTTTTGTTACAAATCCTATTATTCTTTTTGTAAGTTATGCAATAAATGGAATAGGATATGGCTTGACATATAATGTTTTAATTGGTATTGCTATGCAGTCATTTGCAAAAGATATGCGTGAAGTAACAATGGGAATTTTCCAAACATTTTTCGCTGTTGGTATCTACTTAGGTGATAAAATATACAAAGTAGTAATCGGACTATTAAAGAATAATTTCACTGGTATTCAGTTATATCAACAAACATTTCTTTTAACAGCGATAGTTTGTGTTATTACAATAGTTATTTGTCTTGTTGTCTTTAATAAGAAAAACAAAGAATTTCTTGATAAAGATATTAGAAACTGATATTATTTGTTTTATAATTTTTAAGAAAGGTGGATATTATGAAAAAAATATTTGCAACATTTATAAGTTTATTAATGCTTTTTTCCATAAGTTCATGTGGAAACAAGGTTGAAAAATTTGAAATAGAAACTTCTGAAGGCATAACTGCAACAGTTGAATTAACAAAAGATGAGTTAATTGAGAAAATAAATAATCAAGATGATTTTGTTTTATTTTTATCACAACCAACTTGTGCTGCTTGTGCTAATTTTAAACCCATAGTAAATGAGTATATTAGTCAAAATGAAGTTGTGATATATAAAATAGAGACAATAGTTAGCGATTTAGTGGATTATAAATATACACCAACTTTAGCAATTTTTAAAGATGGTGTAGTTGTAGAAAGTAAAGATCCAATGACAAAAGAATCAATATTTAATAGTGTTAATAATCTTGGAGATTTTATTGAACAATGGTGTATTATACCAGATTAAGATATTTTAAATTAAAAGCTTATACTTGTTAAAGTATAAGTTTTTTTATTGATATGTTATAATACAAAAAAGAGGGTGTTTTAATGGAAAATTATATTTTAGCTATTGATCAGGGCACAACAAGTTCTCGAGCAATCCTTTTTGATGAAAATGGCGATAATGTTGCAAGTAGTCAAAAGGAATTCACACAATTTTTTCCGCATCCTGGCTGGGTTGAACATGACCCAATAGAAATATGGGCATCTGTGGTAGATGTTATTTCAGGAGTTACAATTAAAAAAGGTATTAATCCCTCCCAAATAGCTGCTCTTGGTATTACAAATCAAAGAGAGACAACAGTTATCTGGGACAAAAAGACTGGTAAACCAATATATAATGCAATTGTTTGGCAATCAAGGCAATCATTGGAAATAAGTGATTATTTGATTAAAAAGGGTTATGAAGATTTAATTCATCAAAAAACAGGTTTAATAATTAATCCATATTTTTCAGCAACTAAAATTAAATGGATATTAGATAATGTTCCAAATGCTCGTAAAAAAGCAAAAAATGGAGAGTTATTGTTTGGAACTATTGATACATGGCTTGTTTGGAAATTAACAAATGGTAAAGTTCATGTTACTGATTATTCTAATGCTTCTAGAACAATGCTTTATAATATCAATACATTAGAATGGGATAAAGAAATTTTAGAAATTCTAGATATTCCAATTAGTATGCTTCCAAGCGTAAAATCTTCAAGTGAGATATATGGATATGCTGAAGTGTTGTCTCCATTTTCCAGTAAACAAAGAATCCCAATTGCAGGAATTGCTGGAGATCAGCAAGCATCTTTATTTGGTCAATGCTGTTATGAGGCTGGCAAGGCTAAAAATACTTATGGTACTGGATGTTTCATGCTGTTAAACACAGGAGATAAACCAATTTTTTCTAAAAAAGGACTTCTAACAACAATTGCCTGGGGTATTGATGGTAAAATAGAGTATGCTTTAGAGGGTTCAGTATTTGTTGGGGGATCTGTTGTTCAGTTTTTAAGAGATGGATTAAGAATGTTAAAAACTTCTGCAGAAAGCGAAAACTATGCAAAAAGAGTTGATTCAACTCAAGGAGTTTATTTTGTCCCAGCATTTGTAGGACTGGGAACTCCATATTGGGATAATGATGCTAGAGGGTCAATATTTGGATTAACAAGAGGAACGACTAAAGAACACTTTGTAAGGTCAGCTTTAGAATCTATTGCTTATCAATCAAAAGATGTTATGGAAGTTATGCAAAAAGAATCGCATATTAAGTTAAAGTCACTTTGTGTGGATGGGGGAGCAACTGAAAATAATTTCTTGATGCAATTTCAAGCAGATATCTTGGGATGTGAGATTAGATTACCTAAAGTTTTAGAAACAACAGCACTTGGGGCAGCCTATCTTGCTGGATTAGCTGTTGGCTATTATACTTCTAGAAGTGGAATTCAAAAGTGTCATTGTTTAAATAAGACTTTTACTCCAAAAATGAATCAATCTGAAATAGATTCATTATATAAGGGATGGAAATTAGCAGTTAAAGCTACAAGAGTTTTTAAATAAAGTAGGGAGAAGAATATATATGTTTGATGTAATTATTATTGGTGCTGGTGTAGTTGGATGTGCTATTGCTAGAGAGTTAACTAAATATAATTTAAAAATAGCAGTTCTAGAAAAAGAAATGGATGTATGTGAAGCAACTAGTATGGCAAATAGTGCAATTGTTCACTCTGGCTATGATCCCAATCCTCAAACTTTAAAAGCAAAGTTAAATGTTATTGGAAATAAAATGTTTGATTCTATTTGTAAGGAGTTAGATGTCGAATTTAAAAGACATGGTTCTATTACTGTGGCTTTTAATGATGAAGAACTACAAACATTAAAAAAATTGCAAGAAAATGGTCTTGAAAATGGTGTTGAAACAAGATTATTATCGCCAAAAGAAGTACTAGAGTTAGAACCAAGAATTTCTTTGCAATTAAAAGGAGGACTTTTAGCTCCAACATGTGGAATAGTTAATCCATTTGAATTAACAGTGGCCTTGATGGAGAATGCTATGGATAATGGGACTAAATTATTTTTAGATACAGAAGTTTTAAACATTAAAAAAGAAGATAATAAATATATTATTATTACAAATAAAAAGAATTATGAAGGTAAAATTATAATAAATTGTGCAGGACTATTTTCAGGTAAAATAGCTGAAATGATTGGGAATAAGCAAATAATAATTAAACCAAGAAAAGGTCAATATTATGTACTTGATCATTTTAAAGAACCATTTGTCAGCCATACTCTTTTCCCATGTCCAACAAATAAAGGCAAAGGAGTATTAATAACGCCAACAACACATGGTAATTATTTAATTGGTCCTTCAAGTGAGTTCACTCAAGAGTCTTATGATGTTTCTACAGACGCTGAAGATTTAGCCTATGTAAAAGAAAGGGCAAAAATATTAATTCCAGATATTCCTTATAATCATATGATTAGAACATTTGCAGGTAATAGAGCTGTGTCTCAAACTAATGATTTTATAATAGAAGAGGATTCTAAAGCTAAAAATTTTTATCATGTTGCAGGTATACAATCACCAGGTCTTGCCTCAGCACTTGCAATAGCTGAATATGTAGTTGAGATGATCGATAAAAATGAGAAATTAATTAAAAATAAAAATTTTAATCCTATAAGAAAACCTTTTATTCGCTTAAATAAATTAAGTAACAAAGAAAAAGAAGAACTCATTAAAAAAGACTCAAGATTTGGTAGAATTGTATGTAGATGTGAAATTGTAAGTGAAGGAGAAATTGTTGATGCTATTTCTAGAAACTGTGGAGCAAGAACAATAAAAGGAGTTAAAAAAAGATTGCGTGCAGGATTTGGTAAGTGTCAAGGAGGTTTTTGTGAACCATTGGTAATAAAAATATTAGCAAGAGAATTAAATATTGATCCAATGTCAATAAAATATGGTAATAATGAATCGTATATTTTATTGCATAAAACCAAAAATGATGGAGGCGATGATAATGAAAATCTATGATATCGTCATAATTGGTGGAGGAAGTGCTGGGCTTGCTGCAGCAGTTTCTGCATATGATAATGGGGTAAAAAATATATTATTAATTGAAAAAGAAGAATATTTAGGTGGCATATTAAATCAATGTATTCATAGTGGATTTGGTGTTCATGAATTTAAAAAATTAATGAGTGGTCCAGAATATGCTGAAAGATTTATTAATGAATTAAAATCTAGAAATATTGAGTATAAATTAGAAACTGTTGTTTTAAGTATTGATAAAAAGAAAAATATTTATTACTCAAATGAAAAAGAAGGATTTCAAACAATTGTAGCAAAAGCTATAATTCTTGCTGCTGGTTGTATGGAAAGAAATAGAGGAGCTATTGCTATACCTGGAGATCGTCCTAGTGGAGTAATGACTGCTGGTATTGCTCAAAGATACTTAAATATTGATGGATATATGGTTGGCAAGAGAGTTTTTATTTTAGGCAGTGGAGATATTGGTTTAATTATGGCAAGAAGAATGACCCTTGAAGGGGCAAAAGTTTTGGGAGTTGCCGAATTGATGCCATATTCAAATGGATTATCTAGAAACATTGTTCAATGTTTGAATGATTTTGATATACCATTATATTTGAGTCATACAGTTACTAATATAGTAGGTAATGGTAGATTAGAAAAAATAGAAATATCAAAAGTTGATGATAAATTTAATCCAATCAAGGGCAGTGAAAAAGAATTTGAAGTAGATACATTACTACTATCTGTTGGTCTTATACCATATAATGATCTATTAGATGATTTAAATATTCCTAATAATCCTAAAACAAAAGGATCATTAGTAAATGAATCCATGGAAACATCCTTTCCTGGTATATTTTCTTGTGGTAATGTACTACATGTTCATGATTTAGTAGATTTTGTTACAAAAGAAGGTAGAAAAGCTGGAAAAAGTGCTGCAAAATATATTCAAGGAACATTAAGTGAAAATAAAAAGAGTATAGAAGTAAATTATGGCAATGGATTAGGATATATTGTTCCAAATAAAATTAATGTTGATAATGTTGAAGATAGTGTCTCGCTAAATTTTAGAGTTAAAAAGCCATATGAAAATAAAAGAGTAATAGTAAAATTAAATGAAGAGGTTATCTACAATATTTTTAGACCACATATGTTACCAGCAGAAATGGAAATAGTAGAATTAAAAAAGAATTTGCTTAATAACAAATCCGGTAAATTATTGGTAGAAATAGAGGGTGAATAGTGTGAAAGAAATGATATGTATAGTATGTCCTAAAGGGTGTCATATTAAAGTCGATGAAAATGGAGTTATTTCTGGTTATACTTGTAAAAGAGGATTAGAATATGCTCAAAATGAATTAACCTGTCCTAAAAGAAATATTTCTACTACAGTAAAATTGATATCTAAAAAATTAACGAGATTACCAGTAACAACTAATGGGGATGTTCCTAAAGAAAAAATATTTGAAATAATGGAACTTTTGAATAATGTTGTTGTTAAAGCACCAGTTAATTTGTATGATATTATTGTCAAGAATGTTTTAGGAACTAACATTGATATTATTGCAACTAGAACAATTAAAGAATAAGGGGGAATATTGAATGAAGTTTTTTATTGATACAGCGATTATTGATGAAATAAAAGAAGTAAGCGAATGGGGAATCATTGATGGAGTTACAACTAATCCATCTCTTATTGCTAAAAACGGAGGAACACTTTTAGAGGTTATTCAAGAAATTACTAAATTAATTGATGGACCAATAAGTGCCGAAGTTAAAGAAGGGTTAGCAAAAGATATGATTAATGAGGCTAAAATATACGCTAAATTACATAAAAACATAGTAGTTAAGATTCCAATGACATTAGAAGGAATAAAAGCTGTTAAAGTATTATCGAAAGAAGGTATAAAAACCAATGTTACATTAGTTTTTAATACAACTCAAGCACTAGCAGCAGCAAAAGCAGGAGCAACTTATGTTTCGCCATTTATGGGAAGATTAGATGATATCACTCCTGGAACTGGAGTTTTCCTTGTTGAAGATATAGTTACTTTATTTTCAATGTATGGATTTGATACAAAAGTTATTGCGGCTTCAATAAGAAATGTTGAGCATGTTCACCAAGCAGCAATGGCCGGAAGTGACATTGCTACTATACCATTTAAAGTTTTAAAAGAGATGTTAACTCATCCTTTAACAACAAAAGGATTACAAATATTTGCAGATGCAGCAAAAAAATAAGTCCAAATGGACTTTTTTTTATTTTTTAAACCATAAATTATATAAGTAATTTGCACGATTAATTTTTTGAAAATATATTTTATTGAATATTTCTTTATCTTCGTTTTCTAACATATATTTTGCCCAGTAAGTCCAAAGAATATCATTAAAGATGTACCAAATTTTTAAATCTTCAAAAATCTTATTGTCATATTTATCAAGATAGTAAGATTTCAAAAATTCTATCATAGTTTTTTCATCATTTATGTCATTTTCACTAAGAAAAGATGCAAGATCAAACATGATATTATTCATTCCTGAATATTCATAATCAATTATGTAAAGATTTTCTTTATTAAAAAGTAAATTTCCATTTACTAAATCGTTATGACATAAAACAAGTTTATTTTTTAAATATTGATTTTCTATGTTTTTTATAATAATTTCTTCAAAAGAGAACAAATTTGATGATTTGTTTTTAAAAACACTAAGTTTTTCTAGTGGATTAAAACTTAAAGAATCCACTTTTAGTGAGTGTATTTTTCTAAGTTTTTTTGCAACTAGTAATATCTTTTTTTTAATAGAAAGAGAAGATTTATCAAAAACTTCACTATTTTCAATATACTTTGTGATTTTTATCCCATTTTCGCTGTTATAATAAAGAGTAGGGACATCAATATCTTTATTTTTAAGAGCAAATATTATTAATTCTTCGTTCTTATATTTAAATATTTTTTCGTTTCCTTTTTTAGGTATCCTTATAATATATTTATTGTTATTTTTAGTAACTACTTTGTAATTATTATTTGTCAATCCAAGAGGTATGTATTCTATATCTTTAACATCTTCATTAAAGATATTTTTTATAATATTTTTAATTATTTCCATTATTTTTACCTCCAGTCCTTTCTTAATTATAAAACTATGATAAAATAAAATAAATAGGAGAATATCTAATGAAAGTAAGTTATATAGCAATTAATGCTAAGTATATACATACAAATAGTGCTGTAAGAATTTTGCATCAACTTTCTTGTAGAAGTTATGATTCAATTTTTTTTGAATTTACAATAAAAGATAATATTAACTATATAATTCAAAAAATTCTGGATAACAATCCCGATATTGTTGGATTTTCTTGCTATTTATGGAATATTGAAATAGTAGTAAAAATATGCAAGTTAATTAAAACTATTAAACCGGACATAAAAATAATACTTGGAGGGCCAGAAGTTAGTTATGATACAAGAAATTTCATAAAGTTTGATTTTATTGATTATGTAATTTCTGGAGATGGTGAGGTAACAATATTGGAATTATTATCGTGTATCAAAGATAATAAAATAGTAAATATATCCTCAGTTGCAACTAAAAATAATCTTAGTGCAAAGCCAAAATATATTGAATCGTTCATGGAGGTTCCATCAATAATTGATTTATATTCTGAAGATGATATTAAAAACAAAATTATTTATCTTGAAACATCAAGAGGATGCCCATTTAATTGTAGTTATTGCCTTTCAAGTGTAGAAAGCAACAAACTTAGATACTTGCCATTAGAAGAGGTTTTTTCACAAATAGATTATTTTATTAATAAAAATGCCAGAAATATTAAATTTTTGGATAGAACTTCGAATTCTAATGAAGAAAGATTTCTAAAAATAATACAATATATTGAGAGGAAGAATTGTAATCAAGTTTTTCAGTTTGAAGTAGCTGCTGATATCTTATCAAATAAGATGGTTGATTATTTAAGTAATATAGTGAAAAAAGGCATAATTCGTTTAGAAATAGGAATTCAATCTACAAATGATTTAAGCAATAAAAGTGTTAATAGGATTTCTAATATTCCTAAATTATTTGATAAGATAAGAACAATTCAAAGAGGTAATAGAGTTACAATACATGTCGATTTAATTGCAGGATTACCTCATGAAGACATAAATAGTTTTATTAAATCATTTAATGAAACTTTCTATTTATATTGTGCTGAATTTCAATTGGGATTTTTAAAATTATTACGAGGAACACCAATAAAATTAGAAGCTTATGTCCATGAATATGAGTTTAGTTTCTCTCCTCCTTATGAAATAATATCCAATAAATATCTTACAAAAAATGATTTGCTTAGAATAAAGCATTGTGAAGAAGCGCTAGAAAAATTTTGGAATTCTTTTAGAGCTCAAAAAACATTAAGAAAAGTAATTGAAAGTAAAAAAATTAATCCTTTTATATTTTTTGAAAAATTAGGAGAAAAGATATTGAAAGATGCAAGATATCAAGAAAACGATTTTTATGTAATTTTAAATGATTATTTATTGAGTTTAAAAATAAATGAGGTTGATCTTTTAAAAGAAGAATATTTAAAAAGATATAAAATAAGACCTATAAGATTTTGGGGAACAGAAATAATTAAACCCTCAATTTTAAAAAAGGAAATTCAAAAAATGAATTTAATTCCTAATAAATATTTACAAAATGCTTTTGTTACTTCAATAAAAAGAGGATACTTAATTATAACTTATATTAACAATAATCCAGAATTATTGAAATTGGTTGATAACAAATTTATAAATATATAATTCATCTATGTTGCTGAAAACTAGAAATTGAATTATAATTTTAGTGATAAATTAAATAGGTGCATTATTGCATAAAAGGGAATAAAGTAAAAATCTTTAGCTGTCCCAGCAACTGTGATGCTGACGAAAAACAAAACCACTGATATTCGGGAAGGTGTTGAGTAGGAAGAAGCTAAGCCAGGAGACCTACCTATTTTTTATCCATAAAGTATCTCCTGGGAATGGGACATTGAATCTTTATTTTAGACTCAAAAAGATTTTTTCCTTCCAGGTATACAGTTCACTAGGGAGGAATTTTTTATGAAAAAGTGGATTAAGAGTTATTTAGTTTATGTTATTTTAGCCGTGTCAATTATTTTTAATGCAGTTCAATTTAGTAATTATAATTCATTAAAAAAGAATGCAGATTTATTACGTGAAAAATTGGAAGCCCAAGAGGTTAGTGTTATGGTTTATAATAATGAAGATGAGTTATTAAAAACCAGCAAAGAAGAAATACAAAAGGCAGGAATAAGTTTAGAAGAGTTGTTAATATCATTAGATAATGAAGAAAAAATAATTGTTTCAATTCAGCAATCTGCTTTTGGAGCATGGTTAGAATCTGTTGAAAATGTTGAAAGTATTCCAGACCACTATTGGGCAATATTTTCAGAGACAAACGCTGCTTGTATGCTTCCTGTTGGAGATCCTAACAATTATACTGCATATCCAGGTTATTGCCAAAAAGGTATAAGTGAAATTATTGTCGAATATGGTGATGTTTTTGTTCTTAGATATTTAGGTTATTAATATGAAGTCAATAAGGTCTATTTCTTTTGTTGCAATATATTCAGCAATAATTTTTGGAGCACAAGTGGCATTAGCATCCATACCAAATGTTGAAATAGTTACAGTGTTATTTTTTGTTATAGCAATGGCACTTCCATTAAGAAAGACCTTGTTGGTTTCGTTATGTTTTACGTTTATTGAAGGATTATACTGGGGATTTAGTGATTGGACAATTGCATATATGTATACTTGGCCAATCTTCATAATTACGATTACTTTATTAAAAGACAGAATTAAAGGTCCATTATTGCCAGCACTAATAAGTGGGATTTTTGGTCTTGCTTTTGGAACGTTTTGTTCACTTACAGTATTTTTTACATTAGGATTTCAAGCAGGTATATCATATATTGTGGCTGGACTAATGTTTGATTTGATACATGGGGCTAGTAATTTTATTTTAATGCTAATATTGTACCAACCATTACAAAGGGTTATACTTTTAGTGAAAAAAGAAGGGGAGTATCTTAATGAAGAGTGGTAGAGGTAAAGGCGATAAAGGTCAGGTAAAATATTGCTTTGGTGATGAATACAAAGGTAGTAATTTTGTTAATTTAATTGGTAGCATAGATGGATTAATGTCTCACATAGCTTTTTTATGTTCGCTACTAGAAGATGATTTTTATATTTATAAATCTCACTTGCTAAATATTTCTCGAAATTTAAGTGTTCTAGCGGGTGAACTTGCAACTAAAAATATTGCTTTTGATGAAGAAAATATTACAACAATTGAGCATTATACAGATGAATTAGAAAGTAATTTACCAAGAATAAAAAAATTTGTTTCACTTGTTGGAACTAAAAGTTCAAGTTATGCTCATGTTGTAAGATCACAAGTAAGAAAAACAGAAAGAGACTATTTCATTGTTATGCAAGAAAGAGATATAAATCCTTTAGGAGCTGTATATTTAAATAGGTTAAGCGATTATTTTTTTGCTCTAGCAAGAACAATAACTAATTATTACAAAGTTGAGGAATATTTATAAATGAATACCATACTTTTAGCTACTAAAAATAATAGCAAAATCAAAGAATTTAAAGATATATTAAAGCCTTTTAACATAAAAATAATTACTTTAAATGACTTAAATGAAAATTTTGAAGTTATAGAAAATGGAAATAGTTTTGAAGAGAATGCCATTATTAAAGCAAAATATATTGCAAAAGAAACGAGTATGTTAACAATCGCAGATGATTCTGGTATAGAGATCGAAGTTTTAGATGGTTTTCCGGGCATTTATTCTGCAAGATTTGCCGGTGAAAAAACGAGTTATGATTTTAAAAATAAATTAATTTTATCAATGATGAGAAATAAGGATAATAGAAAAGCAAGATTTGTTTGTGCAATGGCAATAGCTCTTCCATCAGGTGAAGTAGAAGTTGTCAAAGAGTATATTGAAGGTGAAATTAATACTTCAATAAAGGGTGAAAATGGATTTGGATATGATCCAATTTTTTACTTAAAAGAATATGATTCTACATTTGCTCAAATTTCTGCGAATATAAAAAATAAAATTTCTCATAGATATAAGGCAAGTCAAGCAGTTATAAATATACTTAAGGAGTTGGATTTAATATGATAAATGTTATTTTATATCAACCAGAAATTGCTCAAAATACTGGAAATATTATGAGAACTTGTGCTGCTTTTGGGGCAAAACTTCATATTATAGGACCAATTCCTTTTTCTATAGATAATGAGAAACTACATCGCTCAGGAATGGATTATATTAATAATGTGGATTACCATATGTATGATGATTATGATGATTTTTGCAAAAAGAATAAAGATAATAATATTTTTTATGTTACAAGATATGGTAAAAAATCTCCTGATAAATTTGATTTTAATAATATTAGTGAGGATTACTATATAATGTTTGGTAAAGAATCAACAGGAATTCCAAAGGAAATATTAAGTAGAAATTATGATAATTGCATTAGAATACCAATGAAACCTTTTGCTAGAAGTTTAAACTTAGCAAATAGTGTTGCTATAGTTATATATGAAGTAATAAAACAGCAGAATTACTTTGATTTAGCAACGGAAGATAATTTAAAAGATAAACATTATATAAAATAAAAAAGTGGACTAAGTCCACTTTTTAAATATCAACTATTGATCTGCTTCCATAAATTCTACTAATTCAATAT